>ERZ1370068.7853-contig-6747_pt1 | contig 43849 bp, 53 predicted proteins | sample MGYA00561227_ERZ1370068 | MGnify/ENA primary metagenome ERZ1370068 (study PRJEB38410, sample SAMEA6850437) | metagenome | study: Metagenomic assessment of the ecological functions of the soil: analysis of the soil microbiota associated with the...
GTAATACTTCGTTCAAGTTACGTGTGCTTGATGTTGAGCGAGGGACAGGTCGTGGACAAGGTTGTCGGCCTGAAGCTCGGCGCCGACGACTACCTCACGAAGCCGTTCGAGGCGATCGAGCTGATGGCGCGGCTCGAGGCGCTGCTGCGGCGCGCGGCCGTCGAGCCCGCAGCCGGGCGGCGACGACTTACCGGTTCGGCGACGTCGTCGTCGACTTCCGGCAGATGGAGGTCGCGCGCGGCGGCGAGCTCGGTGGATCTGTCGGCGCGCGAGTTCAAGCTGCTGCGGCACTTCATCGCGCATCGCGGCGCGACGCTGTCGCGCGACGCAGCTGCTGGCGGACGTGTGGGGCTACGACGAGATGCCGCTGACGCGCACGGTCGACGTCCACGTCGCCGGCCTGCGGCAGAAGATCGAGGCCAACCCCAAGGTCCCCGGAGTACATCCTCACCGTCCACGGCCTCGGCTACAAGTTCGCCGGCTGACCTCGAACCGGCGTCGCCGACACGCGGCACTCTGAGATTTCCGACGTCGTCTGCAGGCCGACACCTCCGAGACGGCGTCTCTGACGCACCGATCGTCTCGAGACCGTCGTCTCCTGGTTGGCGACTTGCAGCCGCGCATCCGCGATCCGCGCAATCCCGCGCCAAATGGAGTCGCGAATGCAGATTCTGATCACTGTGGCTGGTGACGGCTGTTGCCGCCGTTCAAACGTCCTCGTTCGCCGCGCGCGCTCACGCGGTCCGAGTCGGTGCTGGTCCGGTCCGTCATCGACGGCGACACGATCGACGTCGCCACGGTCGGCCGCGTGCGGCTGCTGGGCATCGACGCGCCGGAGATCGGCCGCGGCTTCGACACGTCCGCGCCCTTCGGACGCGAGGCGCGCGACCGGCTGACCGCAGCTGGTGCTGCACCGCTGGGTGCGGCTCGAACAGCGAAGGCGCGACGCGCGACGTCTACAACCGCCACCTGGCGTACGTGATGCACCGAGGACGGCCTGTTCGTCAACGCGGCGCTCGTGCGCGACGGCCTCGCGCGCGTGTCGGCGCGCGTGCCGCTCGACGCGGCTCGCCGGAGCTCCAGCGCGCCGAGGCCGAGGCGCAGCGCGTCTCGCCGCGGCATGTGGGGCAGCGCGCCCCAGATTCCGGCCCCGAGTTATACTCGGCGGTCGAAGGCCAGCCGGCCTCCGACGTCCCGACCAGAACACGCCGGCGTCGAAGCAGCCGCAAAACGCGAACAAAGCAACCGTGAACGCTATCCCTGTCGAGTACGCCTCGCAACGCAAGATCCGCGAGCGCAACAAGCTCTATTACCGGTTCAATCACTGGCCGATCTGGATCTTCGTGTTCTTCATCGCGCCCGGGCCGCTGACCTTCGATCTGTTCGAGCGCGGCTTCGACGCGCGCATGGCGCTGTGGCTCGGCGCGGTGCTCGTCGGCACCGGCATCGCCGGCCTGCGCGGCGCGCTGCCGGGCGTCGAGCCGAAGCCGTACATCATCCGCTTCACCGAGGATCGGCCCAACCCGCTCTACCGCCGCGTCTGCTACACGTTCGCCTGGAGCGAGGTCGATCACGTTCGCGGTGCTGAACATCGCCGGGCTCGTCGTCGCCATCGTCACCGGCCAGTGGCATCTGAAGCAGATCTACCGCTACGCGTACTTCCCGATCGCCGGCATCGATCTGGCTGCTCGGCGCGCTCGGCCAGCTGCCGCGCGTGAAGGCGTCGACCAAGGGCGAAGGGCACGAGCGCCGCTACTTCTACGGATCGGTCTGGGCGGTCTGCTGGGCGCAGCCGGCGCTCTGGCTGATGTGGAAGATCGTGCCCGCGGACCCGCGCGGGCGACACCTTCAAGCTCGTCGTGTTCCTGGCGATCCTCGCCTTCGTCGGCAACCTCGCCCGGCTCGGCCGTTTGCCGCGCACCCGGCCGATCGTTCCCGGAGAGATCGCCGTTTCCGACTAGCCTGTCACAGGCGCGCCGGCGTCGCCTCGTCTTATCTGGTATGGACGAGAGGGCAGGCTCGACTGACTGCGCGGTCGTTCTGAGCTCACCTCGCGATCAACGTCGTCCACGGCCGCGCGCACGCGGGCGCGCAGGTGCCGCTGTCGATCCGCCGGCACGCTGTTCGTCTATCATCGTCATCCTGGCCGGTCCGCTCGTCGGCCTCGTGCGTCTGGCGCTGGCGGCCGCGGCCGGCGGCTGGATCGTCGCGGCCTGACGATGGCCGGCGCGCTGGTCTTCGGCCTCATCAATCACTTCATCATCGACGGATCCGGATCACGTCGCGCACGTCGCGGCGCGAGTGGCGGTCGCTGTTCGGCGTGACGCGCGGCGCTGCTCGTCGTCTGCGAGGCCGTCGGCGCGGCGATCGGCGTCGGCTCAGCGGGTCTGCGACCGGCAGCGCTGAACGCGTCGAGGAGGGACATCATGAACGTATTTATTGCCGGAGGATCCGGAGCGATCGGCGTGCCGCTGGTCCGCGCGCTCGTCGCCGCCGGACATCAGGTCACGGCGTCGACGCGGTCGACCGCCAACGCGTCGATGCTGCAGCGCGCTCGGCGCCACGCCGGCGATCGCCGACGCGCTCGACGCCGACGCGCTGCGCCGCGTCGTCGTCGCGGCGCAGTCCGACCCACGTCATTCATCAGCTCACGGCGCTGCCCAAAGGCGGACCGCGAAGCGCGCGCGATCTGAGCGCGACCAACCGGCTGCGCATCGACGGCACGCGCAACCTGATCGCGGCGGCGGTCGCCGCCGGCGCGACGCGGCATCGTCGGCGGATCGTTCGCGCTGATCGGCGGCGCGAACCGATCGCCGGCAGCACGCGCGCGGAGGCGGCCGAGGCCGTCGACGTCGATGGAATCGCAGGTCCTCGACGCGAACCGCGCGGGCGCGATCGAAGGCGTCGTGCTGCGCTACGGCCTGTTCTACGGTCCCGACACCGGCATCGACCATCGAGATGATCGCGCATGGCGCGGCGCCGCATGCTGCCGGCGATCCGCGGCGACCGCAGCCTGCTGCCGTGCATCCACGTCGACGACGCGGCGAGCGCGACGGTGGCGGCGCTCGATCGCGGCGCCGGCCGGCGGCATCTACGACATCGTCGACGACGAGCCGGTGAGCTTCAGCGAGATCGTGCGGCGCGATCGCCGATGCGGCCGGCGCGCCGCGGCCGATCGCGGTACCCGTCGTGGCTGCCGCGGCTCGTCGCGCCGTACATGGCGCGGATGATCGCGCATCCGGCTGCCGCTGTCGAACGCGAAGGCGCGCGCCGAGCTGGGCTGGCGGCCGTCGTATCCGACGATCCGCGACGGGCTGTCGCGCAGACTGCGCGCCGCGCGGCGCTGAGCCATGACCGAGATCGATCTCTTTCAGGCGCACCGCGCCGCAGCTGTTCGCCGTCGCCTACCGGATGCTCGGCAGCGCCACGCGACGCCGAGGACGTCGTGCAGGACGCGTGGCTCCGCTACTCGTCGGCGCAGCCCGTCGGATCTGCGCTCCGCCGAAGGCGTATCTGACGACGATCGTCACGCGCCTGTGCCTCGACCGGCTGAAATCGGCGCGCGCGACCCGCGAGGAGTACGTCGGCCCGTGGCTGCCGGAGCCGGTCGCTCACCGACGACGCGGCGCGAGCCCGAGCAGTCGCTGGCGCTCGCCGAGTCGGTGACGCTGGCGTTCATGGTGCTGCTCGAAACGCTGTCGCCGGAAGAGCGCGCGCGTGTTCCTGCTGCGCGAAGTGTTCGACTACGAATACGACGAGATCGCCGGCGATGCTCGAGACGACGCCGCGCCAACTGCCGCCAGCTGTTTCACCGCGCCAGGGAGCGGCATCGCCGAGCGGCAAGCCGCGGTTCCGCGCGACGCGTCGACGAAAAGCGGCCGCTGGTCGAGCGCTTCGTGCGCGCGCTTCAGCGACGGCGAGCGAGGAGGCACTGACGCAGCGTGCTCGCCGAGGACGTCGGCTTCTGGAGCGACGGCGGCGGCAAGGCGCTGGCGGCGCGGCGTCCGGTCTTCGGACGCGAACAGGTCGTCAACCTGCTCGTCGGGCATCCGCCGGATCGGCGCCGGCGATCGGGCATACCGCTCGAGTCGGTCACGATCGACATCGTCGAGGTCAACGGCGAGCTCGGCGCTCGTGCTGCGCGTCGCCGGCCGGCTGGACGGCGATCTACGTGACCGACGGTCGAGGACGGCGCGATCGCCGCGATCCGCGTGGTGCGAAATCCCGACAAGCTCACCTACATCGAGCGGCAGCTGACCGCGCACTGACCAGCGCGTATCCCGACGCGATGTAGTGCAGACCTTCAGGCCTGCCGCGTCACGGCGGGCCTGAAGGTCGCTGCACTGACGAGCCAGACTTGATCACGCTTCGAATGCGTTCGCAACGTCAGTCAGGTGACCAGGCTGGACTGCTCGCCGCCGGCGTAGTCCTTCTTCGCCACGATCGACGCGATCTCGGCCATCACCCGATCGATCTCGTCCATCGTGTTGTAGAAGTGCGGCGAGATCCGGACGCCGACCGGCGGCCGGTAGTCGACGATGAAGTCGCGCGCCTTGAGCGTGCGCGACACGAGCAGCGCGTCGGGCACGTTCACCGCGACCGTGCCGGCCAGCCGCTCCGGATCGCGCGACGCCGCGGACGTGAAGCCGTACTCGTCGACGAGCGCCAGCAGCGCGCGCCGTCATCGCGCTGCGACGCGTCGCGGATGCGGTCCGACGCCGACCGCGTTGATGATGTCGAGCCCGGCCAGCGCCGCGTAGTAGCGCCGGAATCGACGGCGTCCCGTTCATCATGTGCATCGCGTCGGTCGCGCAGACCGTCGGCCGTCCGTCGATGTCGAAGTCGAACGGCCGCTGCCGCGACAGCCAGCCGGTGAACGCCGGCGTCGCCGCCGTCAGCAGATCGGGCCGCGTGTAGAGGAACGCGTTGCCGGGTCCGCCGCACAGCCACTTCAGGCAGCCGCCGACCGCGAAGTCGACGCCGAGCGCGGTCGACGTCGACCGGAATGATGCCGGCCGACTGATAGGTGTCGAGGATCGACCGCCGCCCCGACCTCGCGTGCGCGCGCGGACGATCGCGTCCGCGTCCATGATGTACGACGTGCGGAACAGCACGTGCGAGAAGGCGACGACCGCGGTCGGTCTCGTCGATCGCGTCGAGCATGCGCTCGGTGTCGACGGTGAGGTCGTCCTCGGCCGGCACGACGCGCAGCTCGAACCCGGCCGCCTGCTGCGCGCGGTAGAGATGCACCATCGACGGAAAGTCCATCGCCGAGCAGACGATCCGCTTCGCGCGCCGGCGGACGGACGCAGGCACGACAGCGCCACCATGTGCGCCGTCGTCACGTTCTCGTGCATGCTGACCGTGCCGGCCGGCGCGCCGATGACGCGCGCGATCTTGTTGCCGACCTCGAGCGGCATCTCCCACCAGCGCTCTTCCCAGCGCGCGCACGCCGCGCGTCGCCCAGGTGTCGGCGTACTCCGGCGAGGTTGCGCGCCGTCTGCCGCGGCATCGCGCCGAGCGAGTTGCTGATCATGTAGACCGATGCGCGACAGGATCGGAAACTCGTCGCGCCAGCGTCGAGGTCGTCCATGGCCCCTATAATACGCGCCAGTGAAACGCGAGGGCTGGCAGGGATGGGACGAGTACGCGCCGTTCTACGACTGGGAGAACGCGCAGACGCTCGGGCCGGCGCGACGTGCCGTTCTGGCGCCGCGTCGCCGCCGGGCCGGCGGGCCGGTGCTGGAGCTGGGATGCGGCACCGGGCGCGTCTCGCTGCCGCTGCGCGCGCGCCGGCGTCGATCTGGTCGGCATCGATCGGTCGGCGCCGATGCTCGACGCGCGCCCGCCAGCGAGTCGCCAGAGTCACCGAACTCGCCAACTCGCCAATTCGCTGCGGTTCGTCCGCGGCGACATCCGCGCGCTGCCGTTCGAGGACGACGCGTTCCCGATGGTGATCGCGCCATACGGCATCCTGCAGTCGCTGATCCGGCCGCGCGATCTGACCGCGACGCTCGCGTCGGTCGCGCGCGTCATCGCGCCGGGCGGCACGTTCGGCATCGATCTGGTGCCCGACGTGCCCAAGTGGCGCGAGTACAGCAACCGCGTGCAGCTGCGCGGCCGCGCGCGGCGGCGCGCAGCTGACGCTGATCGAGTCGGTCCGGCAGGATCCGAAGCGGCACCTGACGACGTTCGAGCAGACGTACGTCGAGCGGCGCGGCGACGCGCACGCGCGAGCATCGGTTCGACCTGACGTTCCGCACGCTGTCGGTGCCGCAGATGACGCGCCAGCTCGAACGCGCCGGGTTCGCGCGTCGACGCCGTGCTCGGCGACTACCGCGGGCGGCCCTGGGACGACCGCGCCGACGTCTGGATCATCGTGGCGAAAAAGAGGTAAAATTTCGCCTTCGCCGTTTTCGCGTTTTTCCGTGGAGTTTTGACATGTCCGGCCATTCCAAATGGGCCTCGATCAAGCACAAGAAGGGCGCGCTCGACGCCAAGCGCGGCAAGATTTTCACGCGCCTCATCAAGGAACTGACCGTCGCGGCCCGCGACGGCGGCGGCGATCCCGACATGAACCCGCGCCTGCGCACGGTCATCGCCGACGCGAAGGCGGCGAACATGCCGGCCGACAACATCAAGCGCGCGATCCGCCGCGGCACCGGCGAGGAGCCCGGCGTGTCGTACGAGGAAGCGCAGTACGAGGCCTACGGGCCGGGCGGCGCCGCGGTCATCATCGACGTGCTCACCGACAACAAGAACCGCACGGTCGGCGAGCTGCGCCACATGCTCGAGAAGCACGGCGGCAACCTCGCGTCCACCAACGCCGTCGCCTGGATGTTCACCAAGAAGGGCTACATCGTCGTCGAGAAGGCGAAGGCCGACGAAGAGAAGCTGATGGCCGCGGTGCTCGACGCCGGCGCCGACGACCTGCAGGACGACGACGACAACTGGGAAGTGCTCAGCGCGCCGGAGGCGTTCGCCGGCGGTGCGCGACGCGGTGAAGCAGCTCGGCATCGAGCCGGCCAGCGCGCAGGTCTCGATGATCCCGCAGAACTACGTGAAGCTCGAAGGCAAGGTCGCGCAGCAGATGGTGCAAGCTGATGGAAGCGCTCGACGATCAGGACGACGTGCAGCACGTCTGGTCGAACTTCGACATTTCCGAGAAGGAGATCGAGGCCTCGCTCGCGTGAGAGTGTTCGGCATCGACCCCGGCTCCGAGCGCACCGGCTACGGCTGCGTCGAGACCGACGGGTCGCGCCACCGGATCGTCGTCGTGCGGCGCCATCAGCTCGCCGCGCGCTCGCGTCGTTTCCCGACAAGCTTCACGCGCATTCACAGCCAGCTGACGCTCATCCTGGCCGAGTGCCGGCCCGACTGCGTCGCGATCGAGAACGTGCTTCTACTCGGTCAACGTCCGCAGCGCGCTGAAGCTCGGGCACGCGCGCGGCGTCGCGATGCTCGCCGCGGTCGAGGCCGGCGTGCCGGTCTTCGAGTACACGCCGGCCGAGATCAAGCGCGCCGTCGTCGGCTACGGCCGCGCCGACAAGCCGCAGGTGCAGCAGATGGTCAAGCTGCTGCTCGGGCTCGCCGCGGTGCCGTCGCCGCACGACGCCGCCGACGCGCTCGCGGTCGCGATCTGCCACGTGCACTCGCAGCCGCCGGCGCGCGCACGGTCGGCGCCGATCAGCCGGCGCGACAGCCAAGCGACGAGCTGGCGGACGTAGCCGGCCGCCACGCTGATGCGTGTCCGGTCCTGCGACAAGCCCGCACGGATCGTGATCGCGCACCTTCGCGGCTCGCATTCTCGAAAAGCATCCCAACCGCATCGTCATCGACGTCAACGGCGTCGGCTACGACGTCTTCGTGCCGCTGTCGACGTTCTACGGCCTCGGCGATGCCGGGCGCGACGATCGCCGCTGCGCATCCACACGCACGTGCGCGAGGACGCGCTCGCTGCTCTACGGCTTCGCCACGCTGCTCGAGCAGGAGCTGTTCGAGCGGCTGATCGGCGTCAGCGGGATCGGCCCGAAGGTCGCGCTCGCGGTGCTCTCGGGCATCGAGCCGCAGGAGCTGATTCGCGCGATCGAGCGCGGCGATCTCGCGCGGCTCACCGCGATTCCCGGCGTCGGCAAGAAAACGTCCGAGCGCATCGTCCTCGAGCTGAAGGATCGGCTGCCGCGCGCGCCGGCCGCGGCGGCCGCCGCCGGCGCGCGCGCCGGACGCGCCGGTCGCTGCGCGACGACGTGGTCTCGGCGCTCGTGAACCTGGGGTATCATCGGCCGCTCGCCGAAAAAGCCGCCGACGCCGCGATCAAGACGCTCGGATCGGCCTCCGACGCCGGCTTCGAGCGCACGCTGAAGCAGGCGTTACGGGAAGTGGCCAAGTGACGGACGACCGCCTGGTGACCGCGGCGCGCGTCGACGAAGACGCGCAGTACGAAGCGGGCCTGCGCCCGCGCCTGCTCGACGAGTACATCGGTCAGGATCGCATCCGCGAGAACCTGCAGGTGGCGATCGCCGCCGCGAAGCAGCGCGGCGAGCCGCTCGATCACGTGCTGCTGCACGGGCCGCCCGGGCTCGGCAAGACGACGCTCGCCTACGTGATCGGCAACGAGATGGGCGTGCCGGTCCGCGCGACCTCGGGGCCGGCGATCGAGAAGCCGGGCGACCTGGTCGGCATCGTCACCAACCTCGCGCCGAGCGAGGTGCTGTTCATCGACGAGATCCACCGGATGTCGCCGGCGGTCGAGGAGATCCTCTATCCGGCGCTCGAGGACTACGAGGTCGACATCGTCATCGGCCAGGGGCCGAGCGCGCGGACGGTGAAGATGCGGCTCGAGCGCTTCACGCTGATCGGCGCGACGACGCGGACCGGCCTGCTGACCTCGCCGCTGCGATCGCGCTTCGGCATCGTCGCACCGGCTCGAGTTCTACACGCCGGCGGATCTCGAGGAGATCGTCCGCCGATCGGCGAAGATCCTCGGACGTGCCGATCGACGACCGCGGCGGCGGCCGAGATCGCGCGGCGGGCGCGCGGCACGCCGCGCATCGTCGAACCGGCTGCTGCGGCGCGTCCGCGACTACGCGCAGGTGCGCGCCGACGGCACGATCACGCTCGACGTCGCGCACGCCGGCGCTCGAAGCTGCTCGAAGTCGACGAGACACGGGTTCGACGAGGTCGACCGCAAGCTGCTGCGCACGATCATCGACAAGTTCGGCGGCGGCCCGGTCGGCCTCGAACACGATCGCCGCGGCGATCAGCGAAGAGAAGGACGCGATCGAGGACATCTACGAGCCGTTTCTGATCCAGATCGGCTTCCTCGATCGCACGCCGCGCGGCCGCGTCGCGACGCCGCGCGCCTACGGCTATTTCGGGCTGACGCGCCCGCCGAACAACGAAGGGACTCACGACTGTGGTGACCGACTCGACAGGAGCGCACGCCGCGGCGTCGCGCGCGGACGGCCGACGACGATCACGTCGCTGGCGACCTACGTGCCGCCGCGCGCTGCTGACCAACGCCGATCTCGAGAAGATGGTCGAGACGACCGACGAGTGGATCCTGCAGCGGACCGGCATCCGCGAGCGGCACATCGTCGATCCCGGCGTCGCGACCTCCGATCTCGGCACCGAAGCCGCGGTCAAGGCGATCGCGAACGCCGGGCTGACGCCGGACGACATCGGCGTCATCGTCGTCGGCACGGTGACGCCCGACATGATGTTTCCGAGCACGGCCTGCCTGATCCAGCACAAGATCGGCGCGCACCACGCGTGGGGCTTCGACCTGAGCGCGGCCTGCTCGGCGTTCACCTATTCGCTGACGACGGCGAGCCAGTTCGTGGCGAGCGGCGCGCACGAGCACGCGCTGGTCGTCGGCGCCGACGTGATGTCGAGCATCATCGACTACACGGATCGCGTCGACCTGCGTGCTGTTCGGCGACGGCGCCGGCGCGGTCGTCGTCTCGGCGGCGCAGCCGACGGCGAGGCCGCGATTCTCGATTTCGAGCACGAGATCGACGGCAGCGGCGGCCCGGCGCTGTGCATGCCGGCCGGCGGCAGCCTGCAGCCGCCGTCGCACGAGACGGTCGACCAGCGGCTGCACTACGTCAAGCAGGACGGGCAGACCGTGTTCAAGTTCGCGGTGCGCAAGACCGAGGAGATCGCGCGGCGGCTGCTCGAGCGCAACGGCCTGACGCCGGCGCGACATCGACCTGTTCGTCTCGCACCAGGCGAACCGCCGGATCATCCAGTCGGCGACCGAGAAGCTCGGCGTCGATCCGAGCAAGGTCATCATCAACATCGAGCGGTTCGGCAACACGACGGCGGCGACGATTCCGCTCGGCGCTGAACGACGCGGTCTGCTCGGGCCGGCTGAAGAAAGGTCAGCTCGTGCTGCTCGCATCGGTCGGCGCCGGGTTCACGGTCGGGGCCGTGCTGCTGCGCTGGGGGTTCTGAGACGCATCGCAGCAGGACACCAAGGTCACTAAGGTACCGTCGGTCGATTCGCTTGAGGTCCTTGTGTCCTCGTGCGGCTTCGACGTGATCCAGCGTGCGACGCGCTGATCGTCGAGCGGCGGATGAACGCGCGCTGCGCTCGCTGCAGCGCTGGCTCGACGAGGCGTTCCGCGTGCCCGGCACCAGCATCCGCTTCGGCTGGGATCCGCTGATCGGCGCTGGTGCCGTGGGTCGGCGATCTGCTCACGGCGCTGTTCTCGTGCGCGATCGTCCTGCAGGCGCACCAGCATGCGGCTGCCGCGCGTCGTGCAGCTGCGGATGCTGATGAACGTCGCGATCGATCTGCTCGTCGGCGTCGATCCCGTTCATCGGCGACGCGGCCGACGTCTTCTGGAAATCGAACACGAAGAACTTCGCGCTGCTCGAGCGCCACGCCGACGCAGCTGCGGCCGGCCGTCGACCGGCGACTGGCTGTTCGTCGTCGGCGTCATCGCCGCGATCGTCGCCGTTGCGCTCATCCCGCTCGTCGTGATACTGGCTGGCTCGCCGTGATTCGGCAGCTGTGTCTGAGATCGGCCTGAGTGCGCCTCTGGTACCGGGCGGCCTAGCTGAGCCGCGGCGCACGTGCGAGTCTTCCTGCTCTCGCCCGCGAACTGCGGCGGCATCCGCGCCAAGCAGGCGCTGTCGCCGAACGCGACGTTCGCGCTGGCGGTCAGCGCTGCGCTCGGCGCGACGGCGCGCCGCTCGGCGATCTGTTCACGCTTCGTCAGCGGCCTGTACTTCCGCGGCAAGCTGACCTACGCGCGGCGGTTCGCGCAGCCGCCGGATCCCGACAACCCGGTCGTCGGCGCTGGCGTTCACGTCGATCACGCCGAACGCCGGGCTGCGCAGCCCCGACACGCTGCGTGACGCACGCCGCGGTCGCGCGCGTTCGCGCGCGGCGACGTCGACGCGGACAACGCGAGCTACCGCCGGCCGCTCGAGGCCAGCGCGCGCGCGCTGCTGGCGCGAGATCGGGCCGGACTGCGACGTCGTGCTGCTCGGCAGCGTCGCGTCGCCGAAATACGTCGACGTGCTCGACGGCGATCTTCGGCGAGCGCCTGCGCTTCCCGATCGACGTTCGTCGGCCGCGGCGACATGTCGCGCGGCGGCCTGCTGCTGCGCCACGCGCGCGACGGCGTCGAGCTCGACTACGTGCCGGTCCTCGGCGCGGTCGCTCCACGGCGCGCGGCCGCCGAAGCTGCCGCCGCTCAGATGCGGCGTCAGATGGCAGGCTCGCCGCGACGTCGAAGCGCGAGCCCTTCCAGCCGAGCGCCGACGTCCGACCGCATGCCGTCTGACGCATCCCCGCGACCAGGACAACGTCGTCCTGACCGTCGACGGCAAGGAGGTCCGGCTCACCAACCTCCGCAAGATCTTCTGGCCCGAGCTCGGCCTGACCAAGGGCGATCTGCTGCAGTACTACGCCGACGTCGCCGGCCGTGCTGCTGCCGCACGTCGCGCGACCGCGCGATGGTGATGAAGCGCTATCCGCACGGCGCCGCCGGCGAGTTCTTCTTCATGAAGCGCGCGCCGACGCCGCGGCCGGCGTGGATCGAGATCTGCCCGATCGATCACGGCATCGGGCAACGTCATCGACTTTCCGATGATCCAGGATCGCGCGGCGCTGCTGTGGGTGATCAACCTCGGCTGCATCGATCTGAACCAGTGGTACGCGACCTGCGACGACGTCGATCGGCCCGACTACCTGCACTTCGATCTCGATCCCGGCGCCGGCGCCGACGTTCGAGCAGCGTGCGTCGAGACGGCGCTGCGTCGTGCGCGAGGCGCTCGACACGCTGAAGATGCCGTCGGTCGTGAAGACGACCGGATCGAAGGGGCTGCACGTCTACGTGCCGATCGTGCGCGGCCCGAGCAGAAGCAGGTGTGGACGTTCGCCAAGGCGCTCGCGCAGGAGCTGGCGTCGCGCCATCCGACGCTGATCACCGCCGAGTATCGCGTCGCGAAGCGGCCGCACGGCCGCGTGCTGGTCGACTACAACCAGAACCGCGTGGGGCAGCACGCTCGCGTCGGTCTACTCGGTCGCGCCCGCGGCCCGAGGCGACCGTCTCGACGCCGGTGACGTGGAAGGAAATCGACAAGGGCGTTCGCGATCGAGGACTTCACGCGTCCGGAACGTGCCGGCGCGCGTCGCAAAGGTCGGCGATCTGTGGAAGCCGCTGCTCGCCAGCGCGCGGCCGCGTCGATCTGTCGCAGTACGTCTACGTGCGAGCACATCTCGACGTCTGACGAACCGCGTCTGAAGTCGTGACTTGCCTGACCAGTCGCGTTCGCGACGTGCAGCGTGGCATCCGAGCATGCTGCGTCGGGTCACGCGCCGCGAGTTCATCGAGCACGGCCGTCGCGACGGCCGCGTCGCCGGCGCGGGCCGCGTCGCCGCTCGCGCCAGCGAAGCGCCCGAACGTCCTGTTCATCCTCGCCGACGATCTCGGCTACGGCGATCTGAGCTGCTACGGCCGTCCGGACTACCGGACGCCGGTGCTCGACGCGCTTCGCGCAGCAGGGCATCGAAGTTCACGAGCGCCTACGCCGCGGCGCCGGTCTGCACGCCGACGCGCTGCGCCTACGTCACCGGGCCGCTATCCGCAGCGTCTGCCGGTCGGCCTCGAGGAGCCGCTGACGGCGCGCTCGCCGCCGGACGTCGGGCTGCCGCCGGATCATCCGACGGTCGCGTCGCTGCTGAAGGCGAACGGCTACGACACGTCGCTCGTCGGCAAGTGGCATCTCGGCTGGAAGCCGGAGTTCGGTCCGAACCGCCACGGCTTCGACGAGTTCTTCGGCATCCTGAGCGGCGCCGCCGACTACTTCACGCACAAGCGGCCATGGCGCGCCGGCAGCGCGCGCGGCGGCGCGCCGGATCTCTGGGAGAACCTCGACGCCGATCGAGCGCGTCGGCTACCTGACCGATCTGCTGTCGGACAGGGCGGTCGAGATCATCGGCGCGCCCGCACGCGAAGCCGTTCTTCCTCAGCCTCCAGTACACCGCGCCGCACTGCGCCGTGGGAAGGGCCCGAGGACGCGGCGATCGGCCACACCGACGCACGGCCCGGGCCCGATGACCGACGGCGGATCGCTGAAGATCTACGGCGCGATGATGAAGAGCATGGACGCCGGCATCGGCCGCGTGCTCAAGGCGCTCGAGCGCGCGAAGCTCGAACGCGACACGCTCGTGATCTTCACGAGCGACAACGGCGGCGAGCGCTACTCGCTACAACTGGCCGTTCTCGTTTCAGAAGATGTATCTGTACGAAGGCGGCACGCGCGTGCCGGCGATCGTGCGCTGGCCCGGCGTGATTCCCGCCGGCCGCGTCACCGAGCAGGCGGCGATCACGATGGACTGGACCGCGACGATCCTCGCCGTGACCGGCAGCGCGCGCCGGATCCGGCGTATCCGCTCGACGGCGAGAACCTGATGCCGGTCTGCACCGGCGAGCGCGCCGCCTACGATCGCACGCTGTTCTGGCGCACCAGCGCGCGCGACGGCACGCGTCGGCAACTGGAAATACCTGACGGACGAGGACGGCGAATATCTGTTCGATCTCTCCGTCGATCCCGGGAGAAGGCCGATCGTGCGCACCAAGCATCCGGACGCGTTCGAGCCGGATCAAGCGGCAATACTCGCCTGGAACGCGCAGATGCTGCCGCGGCCCGCGCATAGCGCGACAGATGATCGATCGTGAACGAAGCATTGCCGCGCTCGCCGTTCCTCGCCGTGGCCACCGCCACCGATCGCGCAATCTCAGCAGCCGTCGCCGATGAACACCATTGCCGAACGCTACGTGAAGCTGGTGCTGGCGCTCGGCCAGCACGACGCCGACTACGTGGACGCGTTCTACGGCCCGCCGGAGTGGAAGGCCGAGGCCGAGCGGCAGAAGACGCCGCTCGCGCGAGATCGGCGCCGACGCCGGAGCGGCTGATCGCCGACATCCCGACGCTGTCCGACGCCGACCGCAGCGGACGAGCTCGTCGTGCTGCGGCGCGACTACCTGCAGCGCCAGCTCGAGGCGCTGCGCGCGCGCGTGCGCGATGCTCGAGGGCGCGCAAGCTGACCTTCGACGAGGAATCGCAGGCGCTCTACGACGCGGTCGCGCCCGACGCACCCCGACGTCGTACTTCGAGGCGACGCTCGAAGGAGATCGAGCGAGCGCTGCCCGGCGACGGGCCGCTCGTCGATCGCTACGACGCGTTCCGGCAGCAGTTCATCATCCCCGCCGACCGGCTGGCGCGCGTCTTCGACCGCGCGATCGCCGAATGCCGCGCGCGGACGCTGCCGCACGTGCAGCTGCCCGCCGAACGAGAGCTTCACCGTCGAGTACGTGACGGAACAAGCCGTGGAGCGGCTACAACTGGTATCAGGGCAACTACCGCAGCCTGATCCAGGTCAACACCGACCTGCCGATCTACATCGACCGCGCGATCGATCTCGCCTGCCACGAGGGCTATCCCGGGCACCACGTCTACAACGCGCTGCTCGAGAAGCACCTGGTGCGCGATCGCGGCTGGGTCGAGTTCACGGTCTATCCGCTGTTCTCGCCGCAGTCGCTGATCGCCGAGGGCACGGCGAACTACGGCATCGAGGTCGCGTTCCCGGGCGACGAGCGGCTGGCGTTCGAGCGCGACGTGCTCTTCCCGCTGGCGGGCCTCGATCCGTCGCAGGCGGCCGGCGTACGACGACGTGCAGGCGCTCGTCGATCGGCTCGTCGTACGCCGGCAACGAAGCGGCGCGCAGCTATCTGAACGGCGAGATCGACGCGCGCCGCGGCGGCGGCCTGGCTGACGCGCTACGCGATGATGCCGGCGGCGGCGCGCCGAGCAGCGCACGCGGTTCTTCGACACGCTACCGCAGCTACGTGATCAACTACAACCTCGGCAAGGATCTCGTGAAGCAGTACGTCGAGTCGCAGGGCGGCGTCGCCGCGCCAGCCCGAGCGCCGCTGGCAGGAGTTCGTCCGCCTGCTCGCGTCGCCCCGCCTGCCGTCGGCGCTGCGCGCGACGGCCGCGGCCACGCGCTGATGGACACAGCCGCCGGCGCGCCCGAGCGCCGAGCCTGCGCGCGCGTTCGGCGAGATCGACATCTACCTCTTCGATCAGCTGCTGCGGGGCCGCTTCGATCGCCGCCGACGCGTGCTCGATGCCGGCTGCGGCGACGGCCGCAACCTGCCGTACTTGCTCAGCCGCGGCTTCGACTGCTTCGGCATCGATCGCGACGCCGGCCGCGGTCGCGCGCGTCCGGAGCGCTCGCGGCGCGACCTGCGCCGCATCTGCCGCGCCGACACTTTCAGCGCCGGCGAGCTCGATCGACCTGCCGTGGGACGACGGCAGCATGGACGCCGTGATCTGCAGCGCCGGTCCTGCACTTCGCGTCGGACGACGCGCACTTCGACCGGATGGTCGAGGAGATGTGGCGCGTGCTCGCGCCGGACGGACTGTTCTTCGCGCGGCTCGCGTCGAACATCGGCCTCGAAGACGCGGTCGGGCCGGCGCGGCCGCGCGCGTGCGCCTGCCCGACGGATCCGACCGCTTCGTCGTCGACGAGCGATGCTGATCGAGTGGACCGAGCGGCTCGGCGGCCGGCTGCTCGATCCGATCAAGACGACGAACGTCCAGCAGCAGCGCTGCATGACGACGTGGTACGCTGAAGAGCAGGCGCCGTTACGGTCGCTTAGTCGAGTCTAGTCGCCCAGCAGCTCGCCGACGCCCTTGAGATCCTCGACGTGATCGCAGACGGCCTTGATGACCATCAGCATCGGCACCGCGAGCAGCATGCCCCACACGTTCCAGACCCAGCCCCAGAACAGCAGGCCGACGAAGATCGCGACCGCGTTCATCCGCGCCGCGCGGCTCGTCAGCCACGGCGTCAGCAGAAACCCTTCGAGGCTGGTGATGACGAGCGACGACGCCGGCGACGAGCAGCGCCATGCGGATGTTGCCGAACTGCAGGAACGCGATGACGGCGGTCGCCGCCGGTGACGATGACCGGCCCGAAGTACGGAATCGAGTTGAACACGCCGGCGAGCAGGCCCCAGACGCGCCGCCTGCTCGACGCCGAGCGCGCGGAACGCCAGCCACGTCGCGACCGCGACGACCGTGCTCGTGAACAGCTGCACCATCAGGAACGCTTCGATCTGCCGGTCGATCTCCGTCAGGATCTGCAGCGTGACCTTCTTCTGCGTCAGCGACGGCCCGGCGATCTTCACGAGCTTGCGGCGGTACAGATCGCCGGACGCCAGCAGGAAGTAGACGAGGAACAGGATCAGCACGAGCTGCCCGGCCGCGGCCGCGATGCCGAGCGATCCCCACATCACGTAGTCGCCGATGTTGATCGGCGCCGCCTCGACCTGCACGCGCTGCACGCCGGAGCGGCGGCGGCGGCGCCGCCGCGGTCGCCGCCTTCTCGAGCTCGGTCGCCGCCTTCTGCACCTGCTGAATCGCCGTCGCCGTGCGTCGGCCGGTCGCTGTCTCGATCATCCGGCGCAGCCGCCGCGCGCCTCGCGGCAGCTGCTCGACGATCGCGGTCGCCTGCGAGCGCAGGCCGTAGAGCAGCCAGCCGCCTGCCGCCGACGAGCGCGATCAGAGGACGATCGCGGCCGCCGAGCGGCCGCGGCACGCGCCAGCGCGTCAGCCACGCGACGATCGGCTCGAGCGCGTAGCTGATGAGCACGCCGAGCACGATCGGGATGATCATCGCCTGCGCGTACTGCAGCACGAGCACGATCGCCGAGCACCGCCAGCACCGTCAGCGCCGCGCTGCGGACGTCGACCGGCATGCGGCCGCGACTCGTGCGGCGCCGGCTCGCGCGGCTGCGGATCGCTGGCGGCGGCCGCCGGCGGCCGGCGGCCGCGGATCGACGGCCTTGAGCGTCACGATTTCAGCTCCTCCGCCTGCAGCGCCTTGTTGATCGCGCACCGCCGCCTTCACGCCTTCGGCGGCGGCGACGACGACGAACTGCGCGTCGCGCGACGCGTCGCCGGCGACGAACACGCGCGGGACGTTGGTGTCGCACAGCGTGCCGGTCTTCACCGTGCCGCGGCGCGTCAGCGTGCAGCCAAGCGTGATCGCGAGGTCCGACTGCGGATGCTGGCCGGTCGTGAAGAACATCGCGTCGCGCGGCAGCGGATCGCCCGACGCGAACGCGATCGCCGTCAGGCGCGCCGTCGTCGTGCTCGAGCTGCGCGATCGGCTCGGTGCGGACCGCGATGCCGTTGCGGCGCGAGCCGCTCGCGCAGCCGCCGCGCTCGAGCCGTGCCGCCGTGCGTGCACACGACGACGTCGGCGCTCCACGTCTTCAGGCCGAGCGCCAGGCCGGCGACGTCGCGCCACGTGCCGAACGCGGCGATGCGCCGATCGCGCCACTCCCAGCCGTCGCAGTACGGACAGTGAAAGATCGAGCGGCCGTAGCAGTCGTCGAAGCCGGGGATCGCCGGGCAGATCGTCGACGACGCCGGTCGCGATCAGCAGGTAGCGCGCGCTCTTCCTGCGTACCGTCGCCGAGCGAGACGCGGTAGTGATCGTCGAGCCGTGCGCGCGCCGGTGACGCCGACGCGTCGCGAGCTCGACGCCGTACGGCGCGCAGCTCGCGGCGTCCGAGCTCGTTGAACTCGGCGGCGCGATGCCGTCGCGCGTCAGGTAGCCGTGCAGCGCGTGCGGACTTGCCGGTTGCGCGGCTGGCCGAGATCGCAGACGAGCACGCGGCGGCGGCAGCGGCCGAGCATCAGCGCGGCACTCGAGGCCTGCCGGCCCGCCGCCGACGACCAGGACGTCGAACATCGCGGCAGACCTGGCTGCAAGACCATCACCACGGCAGCGCGATATCGTCATTAGAACTTTATGTGCGATAGAGCGACATGTGTCGCTTAGATTCGAGAACTGTCGAGCGATTGATTCAGTGATTTCGCATGTCAGAAATGGCTTGAAATCGCGCTGATGTTCTCGTGCAACATGCACGTATCTGAACAGTCGTGACGCGTGTCCAGTAGCGTTCGCACTGAGCGCTGCTGTAAGCTGCTCAACCGCTAGCATGCGTTGACGATCCCGATCCGGCCGGCCGACGGCGTGGCGACATGCTTGCTCTGCTGTATCACCTGCATGCGTTCTCGTCCGAATGCTCGCCATCGGTGCGTCGTACACGTTCTGATGGAGAAGCTGCCTATGCGAGGAGCTGGACTCCGCAGCCGGTGCCGTCTCGAGCGAGCCGCTGGCCGAACTCGAGCCGGAGCCGAACGACTGGCGGACGGGTCTGCCGACGCTGACCGGGTCGCGTGGTCACGCTGCGCGAGCTGCGGGCGAGCGACGCGGCCTCGCTCTTTAGCCGCGCTGACCGACGACGAGGTGCACGCGTTTCATCTCGCCGCCGCCGCCGACCATCGACGGATTCGAGCGGTTCATCGCGTGGACGCACCGGCAGCGCACGGCCGGCAGTCCGCGTCGCTTCGCGATCGTGCCGCGCGAGCCGACGTGCGCCATCGGGCTGTTTCAGGTGCGGTCGCTCGAGTCCGATTTCGTGACGGCCGAGTGGGGCTTCGCGATCGCGTCGGAGTTCTGGGGCACCGGCATGTTCGTCGACGGCGCGCGGCTGGTCATCGAGTTCGCGTTCGACGTCGATCGGCGTCCACCGGCTCGAAGCGCGCGTCGGCGGTCAGGAACGGCGCGCGGCAACGCCGCGCTGCGAAAGCTCGGCGCGGTGCGCGAAGGCGTGCTGCGCAAGTCGTTCCTGCGCCACGGCGAGTATCTCGATCAGTCGCTGTGGACGATCCTCGCCGACGAGTGGCGCGACGCGCAGGCTGGCCGTGCGACGTCGCGGGTACATCCACTAACATGACGCGCGGGCATGGATGTCCGCGACTTCGACTTCGACCTTCCCCCGAACTGATCGCGCAGGAGCCGCCGCCCGATGCGCGGCGCGTGCGCGCCTGCTGCGTCTCGACCGCGACAGCGCGGTCGCTGACGCGCACACGCACGTCAGCGCGCTGCCCGATCTGCTGCGCGCCGGCGATCTGCGTGGTCGTCAACAACACGCGCGTCTTCCCGGCGCGGCTGCTCGGCCGTCGCGTCCCGAGCGGCGGCGCGGTCGAGTGTCTGCTGGTCGACGCGCCTGGGGTCAGATCGGACGGTCAGACAGTCGGGGTCAGACCGGGGTCAGACCGGTGTCAGACATCCGGCCGTCGACCCCGAGCTGTGGGAGGCGCTGGTGCACCCGGGGCAGAAACTGAAACCGGGGGCGCGGGTGGTGTTTCGAAGGAATTCACACGCTGCACGGCGAGATCCTCGAGCGGCGGTTCTTCGGCCGGCGCGCTCGTCCGCCTCTGGACCGACGACGGCATCGCCGGTCGACGCGGCGGTCGACGCCATCGGCCACGTGCCGCTGCCGCCGTACATCAAGCGCGACGACCGCGCCGACGACCGCGATCGCTATCAGACCGTCTTCGCGCGCGCGCGCGGCTCGATCGCCGCGCCGACCGCCGGCCTCCACTTCACGCCGCGCCGCTGATCGCGGCGCTGGCCGCGCGCGGCGTCGAGCTGGCCGCGATCACGCTCCACGTCGGCTACGGCACGTTCCAGCCGGTCCGCGTCGATCGCGTCGAGGACCATCGCCTCGAGCCGGAGCGCTACGAGATCGACGCGCGCGGCCGCGGCGCGCGATCAACCGCGCGCGCGACGACGGCCGCCGCGTCATCGCCGTCGGCACGACGACGACGCGGACGCTCGAGGCGGTGGCGCGCGCGCACGACGGCGCGCATCGTCGCCGGCGACGGCGCGACCGACCTGTTCATCTATCCCGGGCTTCGACTTCCGCGTCGTCGGCGGCCTGCTGACGAACTTCCACCTGCCGCGGTCGTCGCTGCTGATGCTCGTGTCGGCGTTCGCCGGCCGCGAGCGCGTCATGGCCGCGTATCGATGCGGCGATCGCCGAGCGCTACCGCTTCTACAGCTACGGCGACGCGATGCTGATACTCTGAATTGGCTGAGTTGGTGAGGCTTGGCGACCTTGAGTGAACTGAGCTCGACTTGCAGTGACCAGCTCACTGAAGTCACCAGCTCGTCATGCCATTTCCCTACGACGAATTCGATCTCTCCGGCGTCCAGACCTATCCGCTGAAGTCGCGCAAGAGCAAGGCGCGCGTGGAGGATTTCGCGCGGCCCGCGCGGCCCGGCGCGACCGGTCGGCGCGTTCGTCGACTCGCTGCCGGACATCCTCGCCGCCGCCGACTTCAAGGCGGTCGTCGCGCGCGATCGGTCGACGCGCAGCGCGGCGACGGCGGCATCGTCTGTGGGGCTCGGCGCGCACGTGATCAAGACCGGCCTCGGCCCGGTGCTGATCGACCTGATGGAGCGCGGCTTCGTGTCGGCGATCGCGACCAACGGCGCCGCCGTCATCCACGACTTCGAGGTCGCGCTGGTCGGCGCGACGTCGGAGGACGTCGACGAAGCGCTCGGCCCGGGCCGCTTCGGCATGGCGGAAGAGACCGGCCGGCTGCTGAACGGCGCGATCAACGACGGCGTCGCGCGCCGGGCTCGGGATCGGTCAGGCGGTCGCGCAGTCTCTCGCGCGCGAAGCAGCCGCAGTTCGCGCAGCGTCAGCGTCGCTGGCCGCGGCGGCGCGGCTGCGAGATTCCGGTCACCGTGCACGTCGCGATCGGCACCGACATCATCCACATGCACCCGGCGGCGTCGGGCGCGGCGCTCGGCGAGGGCAGCCTGCGCGACTTCCGCTACTTCGTGTCGAACGTCGCGCGCCTCGAGCGCGGCGTCTACCTGAACTGCGGATCGGCGGTCGTCCTGCCGGAGGTGTTCCTCAAGGCGGTCGCGCTCGCGCGCAACCGCGGCATCGCGCTCGCCGGGCTGACGACGGTGAACCTCGATTTCGTCCGGCAGTACCGCCCGCAGACCAACGTCGTCGACGCGGCCGACGGCGGGCACCGGGCCGCGGCTACTCGCTCGTCGGCCACCACGAGATCATGATTCCGCTGCTCGCCGCGGCGCTGGTCGAATTGCACGGCCAAGTCTGGACCGAGCCGGACGTGGTAATATCAGCGATTCACGTGCAGTTCCTGCCGGAGTAGCTCAGTTGGTGAGAGCACGCGTCTCATAAGCGCGGGGTCGACGGTTCGAGTCCGTCCTCCGGCACCAACGTTTCGGGCGCGTGACAGGCAGGATGGGCGGGATAGGCCGGAGCAGCGCGACCGATCCGGCCTCCATCCAGCCCTACCTGCCGATCCCGCGCATCACTGCCTCATGACTGCTGCTCGATCGCGTCCGGCAGTTCATTCGTCGATCACGATCTGATTCGCGCCGGAGCACGCGCGTCGTCGCCGCGGTGTCGGGCGGATCGGACTCGGTCGCGCTCGCGCACATGCTGCGCGAGCTCGACGCGCCGGCGAGCTGCGTCTCGCGGGCATCGCGCACTTCAATCACCAGCTCCGCGCCGCGGCGGACCGGCGACGAGCAGTTCGCCGCCGCGCTCGGCCGCGTCGCTCGATGTCGCCGGTGCTTCGCCGATCGCGAGGACGTCGCGGCGCGCGCGCGCGCGCGAGCGCCGGTCGATCGAAGACGCGGCGCGCACGGCGCGCTACGCGTTCTTCGAGCGCGCGCGCCTGCGACTGTCGGCGCCGACGTCGTCGCGCTCGGCCACACGCGCGACGACCAGGCCGAGACGTTCCTGCTGCCGCCTGATCCGCGGCGCCGGGCCGCGCGGGCTCGCCGGCAATGCATCCGCGACACGGATCGCATCGTCCGGCCGCTGCTCGACTGCCGCCGGGACGAGCTCGCGCGTGGCTGCCGCGACGCGCAGGCGACTGCCGCGTTACGTCGACGACGAGTCGAACGCCGACGTCGCGCATCCCGCGCAACCGCGTCCGCGCCGAGCTGCTGCCGCTGCTCGAGCGATCGATTCAACCCGGCGATTGTCGACGTCCTCGCCGACGAGGCCGACGTCGCGCGCGAGACCTGGGCGTGGATGGAAGATGCCGCGAACGAGGTCGCGGCGCGCCACGTGGTGATCGCGGCGCGTCCGGATGCCGAACCATGTTCGCGAGCTCGACGTCGAAGCGTTACACCGCCTGCCGCGACCGCTGCAGCGGGTCGTCGTGTGGCGCGTCATGAACGAGCTCGCGCGCGGACGGCCGACTGGTTTCGACCACGTCAGCGCGGCGCTGCGCGTCGCCGCACCGGATGGGCCGAGCGCGATCGACGCGACCGGGACAGCGCGTGGAACGCATTCGGCACTCGGCTCGTCTTAACGGGTAGGTCGCTGGATACGGCCGGTCGCTGGAACCCCGCGAACGCAGGAGCCTCGCGAACCTTTTCCGCTATCCGCTGTCTATTCCAGGAGAGGTCGCGTGGCCGCAAGCGGACTGCATCGTGTCGGCTCGAGGTCGTTTCGGCGCACGTCGATGTCGATCACTCTGGGAGTCATCAGTGCTCGTGCAATCGTGGGTAACGGGCCCGTGGCAGTCGTGCGTCGCGAGCTCTGCCGCGGAAGTTTGGCCGTACGAAATCGCCGTCCGGGCGACCGTTTCCGGCCGGTCGGGCTCGGCGGGCAGAAGAAGCTGCAGGACTTCTTCGTGGACCGGAAGGTGGCACGGCGCGACGCGCGACGCGGTGCCGCTCGTCGTCGACGAAACGGACCGGATTGTGTGGGTCGCGGGCTACGGAATTGACGAGGCGTTTCGGGTAACGGACCCCGCGCAAGCCGTGCTAATCTTGAGACTTAGCAGGCTCTGCGCCGTGGGAGGCTCTGCTTGAACTCGACGTTGAAGAGTCTGTTGTTCTGGATGGTGCTCGTCGTCGTCGGCGTGCTCATCTGGAATTTCTCGACGAAGTTCCAGCACGCACGAACGACCGATCACGTTCAGCGAGTTCATGTCGGCGGCCGACTCGGGCAACGATCGCGCGCGTCGTCATCACCGGCCAGGACATCACCGGCATCACGAAGGCCGGCGACCACGTTCCACACCTACGCGCCCGGCGCAGTACGACGGCCTCGTCAACAAGCTGATCGACCGCGGCGTGCAGGTCGACGGCGAAGGAACCGACGGCCAGCCCGTGGGCGTCGCTCCTGTATTCGTGGGCGCCGGTCCTGCTGATGATCGGCTTCTGGATCTTCTTCATGCGCCAGATGCAGAGCGGCGGCAACAAGGCGCTGTCGTTCGGCAAGAGCAAGGCGAAGCTGTCGTCGAGCTCGCAGAAGAAGGTCACGTTCAAGGACGTCGCCGGCGTCGACGAAGCGAAGGAAGAGCTGCAGGAAATCATCGAGTTCCTCAAGGAGCCGCAGAAGTTCCAGAAGCTCGGCGGCCGCATCCCGAAGGGCGTGCTGCTGATGGGCCCTCCGGGAACCGGCAAGACGCTGCTGGCGCGCGCGGTCGCCGGCGAAGCGAACGTGCCGTTCTTCTCGATCAGCGGCTCCGACTTCGTCGAGATGTTCGTCGGCGTCGGCGCGTCGCGCGTCCGCGACCTGTTCGAGCAGGGCAAGAAGAACGCGCCCTGCATCGTCTTCATCGACGAGATCGACGCGGTCGGCCGCCATCGCGGCGCCGGCCTCGGCGGCGGCCACGACGAGCGCGAGCAGACGCTCAACCAGCTGCTCGTCGAGATGGACGGCTTCGAGTCGAACGAAGGCGTCATCCTCGTCGCCGCGACCAACCGTCCCGACGTGCTCGATCCGGCGCTGCTGCGCCCCGGCCGCTTCGATCGCCGCATCGTCGTCAACCGTCCCGACGTGAAGGGCCGCGAAGGCATCCTCGCCGTCCACACGCGCAAGATTCCGATGTCCGACGATGTCGAGAGTGCCGGTGCTGGCGCGCGGCACGGCCGGCTTCTCGGGCGCCGATCTGGCGAACCTGGTGAACGAAGCGGCGCTGAACGCCGCGCGCTACAACCAGAAGGTCGTGCGCATGCACGACTTCGAGTTCGCCAAGGACAAGGTGCTGATGGGATCCGAGCGCCGCTCGATGATCATCAGCGACGCCGAGAAGCGCGTCACGGCGATCCACGAAGCCGGGTCACGCGCTGCTCACCGTGCTGCTGCCGCACGCCGATCCGATCCACAAGGTGACGATCATCCCGCGCGGCATGGCGCTCGGCCTCACGCAGCAGCTGCCGGCCGACGAGAAGCACAACTACTCGCGCGACTACCTGAACGATCAGATCGCGATCCTGCTCGGCGGCCGCATCGCCGAAGAGATCACGATGGACAGCCTCACGACCGGCGCCGGCAACGACCTCGAGCGCGCCACCGAGCTGGCGCGCAAGATGGTCTGCGAGTGGGGCATGAGCGACGCGATGGGGCCGCTCACCTTCGGCAAGAAGGAAGAGCAGATCTTCCTCGGCCGCGAGATCGCGCAGCACCAGGACTACAGCGAGGACACGGCGCTCAAGATCGATCAGGAAGTGAAGCGCTTCGTCACCGACAACTACCAGCGCGCGCACACGCTGCTCACCGAGAGCAAGGACACGCTGGTCAAGATGGCGGACGCGCTGCTCGCGCGCGAAGTGCTCGACGCCGAGCAGGTGCAAGCGCCTCGCCGCCGGCCTGCCGCTCGACGAGCCGCAGCCGGTCGCCGCGCGCGCCGGCTCGTCGAGGAAGACGAACCGCGCGCCGCGCACGAAGGAGCGCGCGCCGATCGTGCCGGCGCTGAACAAGCCGCTCCCGCAGGAATAGCGATTAGTCGTTGGTCGATAGTCGTTGGAATTTGGACATTCGTCGCTGACGACGACCATGACTTCGACTAATGTCCAACTGACTGACTATCGATTCCGTGATCCCCGCTCGCCGCTCCTACACCGTCCCGCTCCCGTCCGGCGCGCTGCTCGCCTCGGCGAGCGCTGCCTCGTCATGGGCATCCTCAACGTCACGCCCGACTCGTTCGCGGACGCCGTCGCATCGCCTCGATCCGTCCGCCGCCGATCGACGCGCGCGCTGCGCATGGAGGCGCGACGGCGCCGACCTGATCGACGTCGGCGGCGAGTCGACGCGGCCCGGCGCCGACGCCGGTGTCGCGCGGACGAGGAGCTCGCGCGCGATCCTGCCGGTCGCTCGAGGCGCTGGCGGGCCGGCTGCGCGTGCCGATCTCGATCGACACCTACAAGGCCGACGTGGCGCGCGCCGCGCTCGCCGCCGGCGCGTCGATCGTCAACGACGTCAGCGGCCTGCGGTACGATCCGGCGCTGGCGCGCGTCGGTCGCGGAGCGCGGCGCCGCGCTGGTGCTGATGCACACGCGCGGCCGCTCGAAGACGATGTACGCCGAGGCGGTCTACGACGATGTCGTGGCGGACGTCGCCGCGCGAGCTGCGGGACGAGCCTCGCAGCGCGCGGCCGAGGCCGGCGTGCCGCTCGAGCGCATCGATCGTCGATCCCGGCGTCGGGTTTGCCAAACGGCCGTCGCACAGTTATGGTGTGCTGGCACGACTGCCGGAGCTGGCGGCGGCGCTCGACCGCCCGCTGCTCGTCGGGCCGTCGCGCAAGTCGTTCATGCGCGACGCGGTCGGCGGCCGGCCCGCGCGCCGAACGCGACTGGGGCACGGCCGCCGCCGTCACCGCCGCGGTGCTCGCCGGCGCGCACATCGTGCGCGTGCATGCGGTCGCCGAAATGGCGCAGGTCGTGCGCGTCGCGGAGGAGATTCGACGGCAGGCCATCCGCGATTCAGACATGACGCTGGTTCACCGCCTTTCTGCGCCGTCCGCCGATCGGCTGGTGGGACCTCGCCGACATCCTCGTGGTGTCGATCCTCATCTACGAGGTCCTCAAGCTCATTCGCGGCACGCGCGCCGTGCAGATGGCGCTCGGCGGCGGCGTGCTCGTCGCGCTGTTCTACGGATCGCGCTGGGGCCATCTCGAAACCGTCAACTGGCTGATTCGCAACCTCGCTCGGCTACATCGTCTTCGCGGTCATCGTGCTGTTTCAGTCCGACATCCGCCGCGCGCTCGCGCATCTCGGCCGCGCGCCGTTCTTCCGCTACTTCGCGCAAGGCGGAGTCGGCGGAGGAGTCGATCGAGGAGCTGGTCGTCGCCGCCGAGCATGCTGTCGTCGCAGCGCATCGGCGCGATCATCGCGATCGAGCGGCAGATCGGGCTGCGCAACTACATCGAGGGCGGCATTCCGCTCGACGCGCGTGCTGACCTACGATCTGCTGCTGAGCATCTTTCAGCCGACGTCGCCGCTGCACGACGGCGCGGTCATCGTGCAGGACGATCGCGTCGCCGCCGCGGCCTGCTTCCTGCCGCTGACCGTGAACCCGAAGCTGAGCAAGGAGCTCGGGTCGCGGCATCGCGCCGCGATCGGCCTGACCGAGGAGAACGACTCGGTGGCGATCGTCGTGTCCGAAGAGACCGGCAGCATCTCGATCGTCGCCGACGGCCAGATCGAGCGCGGGCTCGACGCGCGACGAGCTGCGCGCGCGCCTGCGCGCGCTCGTGCTGCAGCGGCGCGCACGGCGCGCAAACCGACGCCAGTGTCCGACCGGACGGTCCGGAGAACAGCTGTCGCGAGACGTGGCGGCGCCGAGGTGCCGGCGCGCGTGAAGAGCCGCGTCTGGCCCTTCCGTCACTTCGGGCTGAAGCTGCTGTCGGTCGGCGCTCGCCGTGCTGCTCTGGATGATCGTGTCCGGCGAAGAGACCGTCGAGCGCGGGCTGCGCGTGCCGCTCGAGCTGCAGCAGGTGCCGGCCGGCCTCGAGCTGCGCGGCGACGTGCCGACGACGGTCGACGTGCGCGTGCGCGGCGGCTCCGGCGCGCTCAGCCGCGTCGCGCACCGGCGACGTGGTCGCCGTGCTCGATCTGCGCGCGCGCGCGATCGGGACGCCGCCTGTTTCCGCTGACGCCCGAGCAGGTGCGCGTGCCGTTCGGCGTCGAGGTCGTGCAGGTGACGCCGTCCGCGGTGGCGATGGCGTTCGAGGCGATCGGCGTCGCGGCAGGTGCCGGTCGTGCCGGCGGTCGACGGCAGGCCGGCGCCCGGCTACGTCGTCGGCCCGATGTCGGCCGACCCGTCGACGGTCGAAGTCATCGGGCCCGAGAGCGCGGTCAAGCGCGCGACCGAAGCGCTGACCGAGCCGGTGTCGGTGGCCGGCGCCGCGCGACCGAGTCAGCGAGACGCGTGACCGTCGGCGCTGCTCGATCCCGTCGCTGCGGCTGAAGAACGCGCGCTCGGCGACGGTCACGGTGCAGATCGTGCCGGCGCCGCTCGAGCGGACGCTGCGCAGCCGTCCGGTCCACCTGCGCAACGCTGGCGCCAATCTCGCGGCCGAGGCGGCGCCGCCGATCGTCGACGTCACGCTGCGCGGCAGCCGCGAGGCGCTCAACGCGCGTCGATGCCGACGACGTCGTCGGCGTACGTCGATCTGGCCGGCCTCGGCGCCGGCGAATACTCGCTCACCGTGCATGCCGACGTCGTCGCAGGATGCGGGCGTCACGCGCATCGAACCGTCGTCTGTGCAGGTGCGAATCACCAGTGGCAAACGTTGAATCGATTCCTCGGCTCTTCGGCACCGACGGCGTGCGCGGCACCGCCGGCACGCTATCCGCTCGATCGCGCCGACCGTCCGCCGGCTGGGCGCGGCGCTCGTCCGCGCTGGCGCTGCCGCACGGACCCGATCCGGCAGCCGCCAGCGCATCGTCGTCGGCCGCGACACGCGCGAATCCGGCGTCGTGGATCGAAGCCGAGCTCGCGCACGGCGCGTCGGGCGAAGGCGCGACCGGTCACGAGCGCCGGCGTCGTGCCGACGCCGGCGGTGGCCTACCTGACGCGGACCGAGGACTACGACGCGGGCGTCGTCATCTCGGCGTCGCACAATCCGTTCGAGGACAACGGCATCAAGGTGTTCTCCGGCAAGGGCGAGAAGTTCACCGAGCGCGTCGAGCGCGAGGTCGAGGCGATCGTCGCCGACACGTCGTGGCAGCGCGAAGGGCGGCGAGCCCGATGACGTCAGCGCCGTCGATCTCGTCGGCGCCTATCTCGATCACCTGCGCGCGGTCTTTCCCGAATCGACGCCGATGAAGCGGATTCCTGCTCGCGATCGACTGCGCCAACGGCGCGACGACGACCGTGGCGCCGCGGCTGTTCGAGCAGCCTCGGTCTGCCGACGATGCGTGATCGGCGACCAGCCGGACGGCCGCAACATCAACCTCGGCTGCGGATCGACGCATCCCGACGCTGCTGGCGCGCACCGTCGTCGAGCGCGGCTGCCAGATGGGCGTCGCGTTCGACGGCGACGGCGATCGCGCGATCTTCGTCGACCATCGCGGCCGCGTCGTCGACGGCGACGCGGTGCTGCTGATGTGCGGCCGCCAGCTGCAGCGCGAAGGGCGGCTGAAGGGCAACGCGATCGTCGCGACCGTGATGAGCAACATCGGTCTCGAGCTCGCGCTCGAAGCCGCTCGGCATCGATCTCGTGCGCTGCCCGGTCGGCGACAAGTACGTGATGGAGGAGATGCTGAAGCGCGGTCTGTCGCTCGGCGGCGAGCAGTCGGGCCACATCATCTTCTCGGACTATCTGTTCACCGGCGACGGGCTGTGCACGGCGCTGAACGTGCTGCGGACGGTCGCGCTGACCGGGCGCGACGCTCGCCGACCTGGCGCCGGATCTCACGACGTATCCGCAGGTGCTGCTCAACGTCCGCGTCCGCGAGAAGGTCGATCTGCAGGTCGGTGCCGGCGATCGCCGCGACGATCGCGCGCGTCGAATCGCGCGTCGCCGGGCAGGGGCGTCTGCTCGTGCGCTACTCGGGGACCGAGCCGCTGCTGCGCGTGATGCTCGAAGGGCGAGCATCAGGACGAGATCCGCGGCGTGGGCGCAGGAGATCGTCGACGTCGTGAAAGAGCAGCTTGGCTGAACGGGTCGCGCAAGCTCTCCACCACGGAGGACACCGAGGACACGGAGGAATATTTCGGTTACACATGGTTGAACTTCTGGCCTCTGTGTCCTCCGTGTCCTCCGTGGTGGAGAGTCCTCGGCGACGGGCCATGGTGAAACTCTCCGTCAACGTCAACAAGGTCGCGACGCTGCGCAACTCGCGCGGCGGCGGCGTGCCGAGCGTGCTCGACGCGGTCGATGTCTGTATTGCCGCCGGCGCGCCGGGCATCACCGTTCATCCGCGCGCCGATCGCCGCCACATCACGCCGGACGACGTGCGCGCGATCGCGCGCGGTGTTGCGCACGCGGCATCCCGGCGTCGAGTTCAACATCGAAGGCGATCCGCGGCCCGAGCTGCTCGATCTCGTCGAAGAGGTGCGGCCGGATCAGTGCACGCTGGTGCCGGTCGCGCCGGGCGAGATCACGAGTCAGGCCGGGTGGCAGCCGGGCCGACGACCGACGGGTTGCCGCGCGCGATCGAGCGGCTGCGCTCCCGCGGTGTCCGCGTCAGCCTGTTCGTCGACGCCGCGGCCGGAGCCGATCCGCTGGGCGGCGTCGGTCGGCGCCGATCGCGTCGAGCTGTACACCGAGCCGTTCGCGCGCGCGTTCGAGCACGGCGTCGACGGCCGGCGCGCAGTCGTTTGCGCCGTACGTCGAATGCGCGCGGCTCGCGCACGACGCTGCGGCCTCGGCGTCAACGCCGGCCACGATCTCGACCTCGCCAACCTCGTGCTCTTCCGCGACGCTGCCGTTTCTCGACGAGGTGTCGATCGGCCACGCGATCATCTCGCGCGCGCTGTTCGCCGGCCTGTCGACCGTGGTCCGCGAATACTCGACGTGCTCTCGCTGCGATATGATCGGCTCTCATCACCATGAAATCTGACGCGATCGCGTTCGGCATCGCCGGAATCGTGTTCGGGCTGCATCGCCGGCTGGATCATCGGATCGCAGCAGGCCGGTGCGCGCCAGCCGTTGCGCCGCCGGCGGTGCAGCAGCAGGCGGCCGCGGCGCCGGCGACGGCAGCCGGCGCGACGCGTGCCGCCATCCTCGACGAGGCGCAGGTGAACGCGCTCAAGTCGGTCGCCGAGCGCGAGCCATCGAACGCCGCGCCGCGCGTCCAGCTCGGCAACCTCTACTTCGACGCCGAGCGCTACGACGACGCGATCAAGTGGTACGACGACGCGGTCGAAGCTCGTCGCCGAACGACGTCGAACGTCAGCACCGACCTCGGCGTCTGCTACTACTACATCGAACCAGCCGGACAAGGCGCTCGAGCAGTTCGACCGCTCGCTCAAGATCGATCCGAAGCACGCCAAGACGCTGCTGAACGTCGGCATCGTGAAGGCGTTCGGCAAGCAGGATCTGCAGGGCGCGTCGGAGGCGTGGCAGCAGGTGATCAAGCATCGCACCGGACAGTCCGGAAGCGCAGGCCGCGAAGCGCGCGCTCGACAGCCTGCAGTCGGCGCATCCGGGCCGGCGGCCGCAGCGGCGGCGGCTCGTGATGATGGCTGCGCTTCGTCCTCGCTTCTAGTTCTCATCATCATCGTCGCGCGCATGTTCTGGCGCCTGGTCGACAGCTTCATCGGAAGGCGCCACCGGGCAGCCGCGCCGGCCGCGTGTGCCCGAGCAGCGGCGTGCCGATGGCGCGCGATCCGGTGTGCGGCACGTTCGTCGCTGCCCGAGCGCGCGGTGTCGCTCGTCGACGGCCGCGCTCGCGCTGTTCTTCTGCTCCGACGACCTGCCGCGATAAGTACCGCGCCGACACGGCATGAGCACCGTCGACGTCGCTCCGGGCAGCGCGAGTCGCAGCTGCGCGCCGACATCGTCGAGGTCGGCCGGCGGATGTACGCGCGGCTACACCGCGTCGAACGACGGCAACATCAGCGTCGCGGCTCGGCGCCGATCGGCTGCTGATGACGCCCGAAGAGCGTCTGCAAGGGATTCATGACGCCCGACATGATGTGCATCACCGATCTCGACGGGCCGGAAGCTCGCAGGGCGACCGCGATCCGTCGTCCGAGATGCTGATGCACCTCGAGGTCTACCGGCAGCGGCCGGACGTGCAGGCGGTCGTGCACGCGCATCCGCCGATCGCGACCGGCTTTGCGGTCGCCGGCATCCCGCTCGATCGCGCGGTGCTCGCCGAAGTGTTGACGACGCTCGGCAGCATTCCGATCGCCGAGTACGCGACGCCGTCGACGCGCGAGCTGCCCGAGGCGGTGCGCAAGCTACATCAAGGCGCACGACGGCATGCTGCTCGCCAACCACGGCGCGCTCACCGTCGGCGCGCGATCTGTTCGCGGCGTATTACAAGATGGAGACGATCGAGCACTTCGCGAAGATCAGCCTGGTCGCGCGGCTGCTCGGGCGCGAGAACCTGATCTCGCGCGAAGAGGTGATGCGGCTGCAGGAGCTGCGCGGCACCTACGGCATCAAGGCGCCGGCGCCGATTTGCGCCGACGACGGCGATTCGCCGGACGCGATCAGGCGGCGCTGTCAGGTCGATGCAGGCGCCGTCGAGTCCGCAGGCGCGCGGCTCGTGCCCGACGTCGTCGCGCCGGAGCTCCGGCGACAGGCGCGACGGACGGGAAATTCGGTTAACATACCGCGAACTCTCCGCGCTCATCGAAGACGCACGGATCAGTGAGAGCTCAGCGATTAGCGAGGAGACTGTGATGGGTGAGGCGCTTGGGCATGATCGAAACCAAGGGCCTGGTCGCGATGATCGAGGCGGCCGACGCGATGGTCAAGGCCGCGAAGGTCACGCTGGTCGGCTGGGAGAAGATCGGCGCCGGCTACGTGACCGCGATCGTGCGCGGCGACGTCGCGGCGGTCAAGGCCGCGACCGACGCCGGCGCTGCCGCCGCCCGCCGCGTCGGCGAGCTCGTGTCGGTGCACGTCATCCCGCGTCCGCACGCGAACCTCGAAGACGCGCTGCCGATCGGCAAGGCGACCACGGCGAAAGCGTAGGCCGGCGTCAGGCGGCCGTCAGCGCTCGGCTGAGCCTGCGTCACTGACATGCTCCTGGCAAAGATCGTCGGAACCGTCGTCGCGACCCGCAAGGATCCGCGGCTCGTCAGCAGCAAGCTGCTCGTCGCGCGGCCGATCGATCCGCGCGGCAAGGCCGAAGGCAACTATCTCGTCGCCGTCGACACGGTCGACGCCGGCGTCGGCGAAACCGTGCTCATCGTCAGCGGCAGCTCGGCGCGGATGGCGTCGGGCCTGAAGGACTGTCCGGTCGACGCCGCGATCGTCGGCATCATCGACGCCATCGAGATCGACGGACGAACGGGCTGACGAGCATGCAACTGCGCTCGCGTCATCGGCGACGTCGTCGCGACCCGGAAGGACGACAACCTGACCGGCATCAAGCTGCTGATCGTGCAGCCGTTGACGCCGATCGCGCAGCCGTCGGGCGGCCGCTGGTCGCCGTCGACTGCCGTCGGCGCCGGCGTCGGCGAGCAGGTGTTCTTCGTGCGCGGCAAGGAAGCGAGCTTTCCGTTCTATCCGGCCGAGCCGCCGGTCGACGCCGGCATCGTCGGCATCGTCGATCATTGGGACGTGAAGGAGACGTGAATCTGGTAATTGGATAATCTGGTGATCGGGTAATTGATTCCGCGCGATTGATGGCCCGATCAATCACAATCGATTATCCAATTATCAAATCACCCGATTACCCGATGCAGATTTGCACGAGTCGTCGGCACCGTCGTCGCGACGCAGAAGCATCGCAAGTTCGAAGGCGCGAAGCTGCTGCTGGTGCAGCCGCTCGAACATCGACGACACGCCGCGCGGCGCGGCGCTGCTCGCCGTCGACGGAGTCGGCGCCGGCGTCGACGAGAAGGTGCTGGTCGTCCTCGAAGGGCGCGCCGCCGGCGAGGCGCTCGGGCAGAAAGGCGCGCCGGTGGACGCGGCGATCGTCGGCATCATCGACACCGTGACGATCGATGACTGAACAGGAATTGCGAGCGCTGATCCGCGAATCGATCGCGCGGCATCTCGGTCGCCGGCGCCGCCGCCAGGCGGCGGCGGGCGTCGACGCGAGCGCGCCCGGCACGCACGCCAGCCACGGTCTGCTGCCGCTCGCGCGCGGCGGCGACGGCGATGGCGCGTGCCTCATCGAGCCGGCCGTCCGCTGCAATCACTGCGGGCTACTGTTTGTCTTACGGACACTGACCAATGTCTTCTGTGCTTGTCACTCGCAAACTTCCCTCCGCTGTGATCGCGAAGCTCGAGCCGTCGGCCGACCGTCGATCTTTATCAGCGGCGACGCCGCGATCGATCCGGCGGAACTGCGCGCGCGCGTCGCCGACAAGGACGCGCTCGTCTGCCTGCTCACCGATCCGATCGATCGGACGGTGATCGACGCCGCGCCGGCAGCTCAAGGTCATCGCCAACGTCGCCGTCGGCTACAACAACATCGACGTCCCCTACGCGCATTCACGCGGCATCGTCGTCACGAACACGCCGGACGTGCTGACCGAATCGGTCGCCGACTTCACCTGGGCGATGATTCTGGCGATCACGCGGCGGCTGGCGGAAGGCGAGCGCGCTCATCCGCAGCGGCCAGTGGAAGGGCTGGGCGCTCGACTTCATGCTCGGCATGGAGCTGCGGGCAAGCAGCTCGGCCTGGTCGGCGTCGGCCGCATCGGCGCGCGCGGTCGCGGCGCGGGCGCCGGCGTTCGGCATGCGCGTCGCGTCTACGCCGCGCCGCGCGACGTCGGTCTGCCGGACGCGGAGAGCGATGTCGCTCGATCGGCTGCTGAACACGTCCGACATCGTCTCGCTCCACGTGCCGCTGACTGCCGGAAACACGTCACCTGATCGACAAGAAGGCGCTGGCGCGGATGAAGCGCTCCGCGTATCTGATCAACACGGCGCGCGGCCCGGTCGTCGACGAGGCGGCGCTGGCGTGGGCGCTGCAGCAGCACCTGATCGCCGGCGCGGCGCTCGACGTCTACGAGAACGAGCCGGCGGTGCATCCCGATCTGCTGGCGCTCGACAACGTGCTGCTCGTGCCGCATCTCGGCGAGCGCGACCACCGAGACGCGCACCGCGATGGCGGAACTCGCGGTCGACAACGTCCTCGCCGTCCTCTCCGGCCGCCCGCCATTGACGCCCGTTCCTGCGGGGTAAGCCGAAGAGCTGCCAATGTTCGCGCGCCGGGCGGTTCGCGTCGCGGCTGTTCTCGCCGTCGCGATCGTCGCGCTCGCGCTCGACCGCCTGCCTGCCGCGAGCCCGTGCGAGTGGGACCACGTCGAACGTGTCGTCGCCGTTGGCGATGTGCACGGCGCCTACGACCGATTGCTGGAGATTCTGCAAACCGCCGGTGTCGTCGACAGCGGTGGTCATTGAGTGGCGGCGCCGCGCATCTCGTCCAGCTCGGCGACCTCGTTGATCGCGGCAGCGATTCCCGGAAAGCGCTGGATTTCGTCCGCCGTCTCGAGCGCGAGGCGCAGGCCGCCGGTGGTCAGGGCCCACATCCTGCTCGGCAACCACGAAGCGGCGCGGATGCTCGGCGACCTGCGTCTGACCGTCCCCGGTGAGCACGGCGTTCGCGACGGCGGACTCGAAAAAGCGGCGCGATCTGTATTTCAAGACGCTGAAGTTCCCGAGCAAGGCCGAGCGCGATCTGGCGCTCGCGCAGACGCCGCCGGGGTTCGTCGAGATGCGGGAGGCGTTCGGCCGCGAGGGCGAGTACGGCCGCTGGCTGCGTCAGCTGTCCGCCACGATCACCATCAACGGCATCGTCTTCGCGCACGGCGGCATCAGTCCGGTGGTCGCGCCGATGGGATGTGCCGCGATCAACGAGCAGGTGCAGCGCGAGCTCACCAGCGATTTCGACAAGACGCGCGCCGCGCCGCTCGAGAGCCTGACGGCGCGTGAGGACGGCCCGCTGTGGTATCGGGGTCTCGCGCAGGAGCCGGACTCGTTTCGCGCCGCAGGTGGACGAGGTTCTCGCGGCGCTGCATGCTCGTGCGCTCGTGATCGCGCACACAGTCACGCCGACCGGCCGGATCACGCCGCGATTCGACGGCCGCGTCATTCAGATCGATACGGGCATGCAGCGGCCTACGTCCAGGGCGGACGTGCGTCGGCGCTCGACATCGGCGACGATGCGACCGCGATCTACGTCGATCGCCGCGATCCGGTGCCGCTGCCGACGCGATCCAGGAACTGACTACTTGCTCGGGACGGCCTTCGCGGTGATGCTCACGCTGGCCGCATGCAGCGTCGCGCCCATGTCGTGATACGTCACCCGGACCTTGTCGCCGGCGCCGACGGCGTCGGTCACGGTGACCGGGCCCGCTTTCGCCTTCGTGCCGAGACCCTTGCCGACGAACCGCGTCTCTTTGTCGATGGTGAAGGTCATGTCCTTGCCGGCTGCGGTGACGATGAGCGAGTTGCCGCTCACGGCTTTCACGGTGCCGGAGATATTCATCGTCTTCGTCTTGGTCTGCGCGTTGGTCTGCGCGTCGAGCCCGACGGCCCGGCCGGCACACAGCGCCGCGATTGCGAGTGCGATAATCATCACCGCGTTTCATCGGTCCTCCTTGATCGGCAAAACTATACTCGTGGACCGTATCAACAGAAGGTGAAGGCAAGAGCAGACACACCACTAGACATGCCGAAGCCTTCTGCTCGATCCGTCCACACCGTCATGCGCACGCTCGCACGCGCGATCGACGATCTCGATCTGCCCGCCGTCGAAAAGATCGCGGAGGAGAGCCAGGAAGATCCGTTCGAGGTGCTGGTCTCGACGATGCTATCGGCGCAGACGCGCGATCCGGTGACAGCCGCCGCGTCGGCGCGGCTGTTCCGCGTGGCGCGCACGCCGCGGACGATGGCCAGGCTCCGCACGACGAGAGATCCAGCGGCTCGATCTATCCGGTCAGCTTCTATCGCCACAAGGCGACGCACGTGAAGGAGACGTGCCGCATCCTGGTCGAGCAGTTCGGCGGCCGCGTGCCGGGCACGATGGAGGAGTTGCTGACGCTGCCCGGCGTCGGCCGGAAGACGGCCAACCTCGTGCTGATCCTGTCGTTCAAGAGTCAGAAGAACATCTGCGTCGACACGCACGTCCATCGCATCTCGAACCGGCTCGGGATGGGTGACGACGCGGACGCCGGAAGAGACCGAGCAGGCGCTGTACAAGGCGACGAGGCGCCGCTGGTGGCCGCACATCAATCTCTATCTGGTCACGTGGGGACAGAACGTGTGCCGGCCGGTTTACCCGCGCTGCGGCGACTGTGCGGTCGCCGGCGACTGCGCTCGCGTCGGCGTTACGCGCGAAGAGCGACGACCGCACCTTCACGGCGCCCGTCAGCTCCGGATAGCGCTCGATGAACTCGGGCGGATACTCGCCGTCGATCGGCTCGCCGAGCTGCTGCTTGATCATCGCGGCGTTGGCGACCGACTTCGCCGAGAAGTGGTTGTTCGTGTAGAGATAGCTTCTTCACCAGCCGCCGCGCCGCGTCGGCCGTCTCGGCGAACTCCTTCAGCTCGTCGTTCGAATACAGGTAGTCGTAGCGGTCCTCGGACTTGTCGTGCGTCCACCAGTTGCTTCGCGTTCCGTCCGTGGAGCCGCATGTAGTAGAAGCCCTTCGACGTTCGGGCAGGTAGTTCTGCCGGATCGAGAAGCGGAATTTCGGCTCGTCGATCTGCACCCACGCCGCGCCGAAGGCGTTCAGCAGCGTCAGCGTCTCGCCGATCCGATCGCTCCAGCTGCGGTGGCGCAGTTCGACCGCGATCGGATAGTCGCGGAAGGCGTGCCAGCAGCCCGGTCAGGTAGTCGCGCGACGCCGGCGCAGTCCTTGAAGCTCGCCGGAAACTGCGCGAGCAGCGCGCCGAGCCTGCCGCCGGCGGCCAGCGGCTCGATGCCGCGGCGGAACTCGTCGAGGTCGGCGTCGTTCGGACGCGACCAGCGCCGTCGATGGCGTCGTCGATCCGCGCGCGTCGCTCGGGCAGGCTGTCGACGACGCGCGTCTTGAACATCCCCGGATGCGTGAACTTCTGATACAGCTTGACCGAGAACTCGAAGCCGCGCGGCGTCCGCGCGGCCCACGCGCGGCAGACCTCGGCGCGCGGCTGACCGTAGAACGTCGAGTTCACCTCGACCGTGTCGAAGTGCTCGGCGTAGAACGCGAGCTCGTCGAACCCTTTGCGGCCGCGGCCTCGCGGATAGAAGACGCCGTTCCACGTGCCCTTGCCCGACGGATAGTTCCATCCCGACGTGCCGATGCGCAGCTCAGAGCTTGTCGTATTGCTCCTTGTCGAAGCCGAAGATCGACTTGTCGCGCCCTTGACGACGATCGGCCGTCGGATCAGGTTCGGGTTCTCCATCATCAGGTCGATCGCTTCCTTCTTCGACTTCGGCAGCGGTCGCTCCTTGCACACCGGGCTGCGCGTGCTGACGAAATCGAGGAAGCGCTCGGCGTCGATGTGCTTCTCGAGGAACTCCCGCGACGGCGGCTCCTTGTTGATGTCGATCTCGTTGACGTCCACGCTTCGACTCGTGCCAGAAAACTTCTGGCGTTCTTGCAGGTGGTTCAGGTGGGCTTCGTGTAGAACGTCGGTCTTGGCCATGACCGTAGGATAATGAGAAATCAGGACGGCAGGATCGGCTCGATCTGAAGTTCATGCTGACCGTCAACGAGATCTTCTATTCGATTCAGGGCGAATCGACGCGCGCCGGCGAGCCGTGCGTGTTCGTGCGGCTGACCGCGTGCGACCTCCGCTGTTCGTGGTGCGACACGCCGTACGCGTTCCACGAAGGCCGCAAGATGTCGGTCGACGATGTCGTCGCGGCGGTCGACGGCACGACTGCCCGCTGGTCGAGATCACCGGCGGCGAGCCGCTGCTGCAGGACGATGTCTATCCGCTGATGGATCGGCTGCTCGCCGCGGGACGGACCGTGATGCTCGAGACCGGCGGCCATCGGTCGATCGCCCGCGTGCCCGACGCGGTCGCTGAAGATCGTCGACGTCAAATGCCCGGGCAGCGGCGAGGCGGACAAGAACGACTGGGACAACCTCGATCGGCTCGGCGCCGCACGACGAGGTGAAGTTCGTCGATCCAGGACCGCGGCGACTACGAGTTCGCGCGCGACGTCATCGCGCGCGCACGATCTCCGCATCGCGCGCCGCGGCGATCCTGATGTCGCCGGTGCACGGCGTGCCTCGATCCGCGAACGCTCTCCGAGTGGATGCTCGCCGATCGCCTGCCGGCGCGCCTGCAGCTGCAGCTCCACAAATTCATCTGGTCGCCGACGACCCGAGGCGTGTGAATTGGTACAGTTGGTCAGTCGGGTCAAATTGGTGAATGACAATGACCAAGTTACCAATTCACCGCATTACCGAATGCGAGCGCGTAGTACTCCTGAGCGGCGGTCTGGACTCGTATACCGCCGCGGCCATCGCAAGGCAGCAACGGCTTCTCGCTGTTACGCGTTGACCGTGCGATACGGCCAGCGTCACCGCGCGCGAGGTGGAGGCGGCGCGCGCCGTCGCGCGCGCGCTCGGCGTCGAGCGCGCATCTGGAGCTCGCCGATCGATCTGCGCGCGATCGGCGGATCGTCGCTGACGTCGGACGCCGCCGTGCCGCGCGATCGCGACCTGTCGACCGGCGCGCGGCGACATTCCGTCGACCTACGTGCCGGCGCGCAACACGATCTTCCTGTCGCTCGCGCTCGGCTGGGCCGAAGTGCTCGGCGCGCGCGACATCGTCATCGGCGTCAACGCGCTCGACTATTCCGGCTATCCCGACTGCCGGCCCGAGTTCATCGCGCGCGTTCGAGCGCCTGGCGACGCTCGCGACCCGCGCGGGCGTCGAAGGCGCGACGGTTTCGCGTGCACACGCCGCTCATCGCGCTGAGCAAGGCCGAGATCATCCGGCGCGGCGTCGCGCTCGGCCTCGACTACGGCCTGACGCACAGCTGCTACGATCCGGCGCAACGGCGGACGTCCGTGCGGCCGCTGCGACAGCTGCGTGCTGCGCGCGCAAGGGATTCCGCGAAGCCGGCGTCCCCGATCCGCTGCTCCTGCGCTAGAATCGCGCCAACTCCTTGCGCATTCTCAGAAGCTCATCCCATTCGGCGACAGGTCGTCGTTGTCACGGGCGTGCTGCTCGTGCCGTTCGCGATCGCGGTCGTCTGGTCGGCGCATCCTGACCGCGCGCGAGCGCGAGGTCGAAGTCGCAGCGAGCAGGCCGGATCGATCGCGACCACCGCGGCCGCGTATCTCAATCAGTACTCTCCGGCGTCGATTCGATGGCGCCGGCGCTGCGACGGCATTCGCTCGATCGCGACGCGCAGTGCGACAACGGCTGTTCGCGGCCGTGCTGCGCGATCAGCCGCTCCTGCTCAACATCGTGCTCGCTGATGCGCACGGCGACGATCAAGGGCACGGCGCTGCCGAGCCGGCGGATCGCTGGCGACGCGACGGCGCTGCCGCATGCGTGCAGCGAGGTCGATCGCGACCGGCAAAGCCGGTGGTCAGCGAGCTGATCGACCGGCCGGTGTCGGGCAAGCCGACGGTCGTGCTGGCCTATCCGGTTGCGAACCACGGCGAACGACGTCGTCGGCGTGCTTGGCCTCGGCCTCAACCTCGACGCGCATGCAGACGCTGTTCAGCGCGCATTCCGCTGCCGGAAGGATCGGTCGTCACGCTGACCGACGCGGCAGAGCCGCGTGCTCGCGCGCAGCCGCGACGCGGAGCGCTACATCGGCACGCCGTCGGCGCGCAGTCGACCCGCACACCGGCGTCGACGGCGTCGACCGCGCTTTCGGCAACGCCGTCGTCGAGCGCGGCCCGTGGCTGCTGAGCGTCGGCATTCCGACCAGCGTCGGCGATCGCCGCGCGTCGCGCCGTTTGCGGCGGCGCAACGTCGCGATCATCGTCGGCCGACGGCGATCTGTCGTCTGTCGCTCTGCTGTCGCGCGACTGCTCAGCGGCGCATCTCGGCCGGCTGCGACGCGGCCAGCGCATCGCCGACGGCGACCTGTCGCCGCCGCGTCAGACGCCGGTGCCGAACCTCGAGCTCGCGCAGCTGCAGGACGCGTTCATCACGATGGCGGCGAACCTGCGCGAAGCGCACGACGCGCTCGATCGCCAGGTCGAGCAGGAGCGCAAGATGCGCGAGACGCTGCAGTCGCTGCAGCGGCAGGTCGTCCGCCAGGAGCGGCTGGCCGCGGTCGGCGTGCTGGTGTCCGGCGTCGCGCACGAGCTGAACAATCCGCTGCAGGCGATTCTCGGCACCGCCGAGCTGCTCGAGCGCGCACGCGGATCTGCCGGCCGAGGCGCTCGAAGAGATCGCGTTCGTCAAGACGCAGAGCGGCCGCGCGCGCGAGATCATCCGCAACCTGTCGCGCTTCAGCAGCCAGCAGTCCGGTCCGCCGACGCTCGTCGACCTGCGCGACGTCATCGGCGAGGTCGTGCAGCTGCGGCAGCGCGATCTCGACAGCTGCGTCGATCGCGCTCGACGTCGAGCGTCGACCACGCGCGCACGGTGTACGCGAACTTCACCGAGATCGAGCAGGTGACGCTGAACTTCGTCATCAACGCGCAGCAGTCGATCGAAGCGGCCGGCCGCGCCAGAGGCCGCATCCTGATCCGCGTCGTTCGACGTCGGCAAGAAAGTCGCGGCTCGAGGTGCACGACGACGGGCCGGGCGTGCGCGCCGGAGGACGAGCCGAAGCTGTTCCAGCCGTTCTTCACGACCAAGCCGGTCGGCAAGGGCACCGGCCTCGGGCTGTCGGTCAGCTACGGCATCATCGAGTCGTACGGCGGCACGATCGGCTACCGCGGCAACGAATGGGGCGGCGCGACGTTCTTCTTCGAGCTGCCGGTCGTGCGATCCCGCGCGCGCCGCTCCCGACCGGCGACGCCTCGAGCCGTCGACCGATGACCGACCGCCTCTACTACACGCGATCCGTATCTCCGGGCGTTTGACGCCGACGTCGAGCGGCGTCGAGCCGCGCGGCGACCGCTGCGTCGTCACGCTCGATCGCACGGCCTTCTATCCGACGTCCGGCGGTCAGCCGTTCGACACCGGCACGCTCGGGCGGCCTGCGCGTCGTCGACGTCGTCGACGACGACGACGGCGACGATCGCGCACGTCGTCGAGCGCCGGGCGATCGAACCGGCGTCGCGCGACGACCGTGTCAGCGGCGACGATCGACTGGCCGCGCCGCTTCGATCACATGCAGCAGCACACCGGGCAGCACGTGCTGTCGGCGGCGTTCGATGCGGCTGTTCGGCGTCCGCACGGTGAGCTTTCATCTCGGCGCGGCGTCTCGACGATCGATCTCGCGCGCGAGGTGTCGCCGGCCGAGATCGCGCGCCGCCGAAGACGAAGCGAACCGCGATCGTCTGGGAGGACCGGCCGGTGGCGATCCGCTTCGCGACGGCGGAGGAGGCGGCGGCGCTGCCGCTGCGCAAGGAGCCGGCGCGCGGCGGGCACGCTGCGGCTGATCGACGTCGAGGACTTCGACCTGTCGGCGTGCGGCGGCACGCACGTAGCGCGAACCGGCGGCATCGGCATCATCGCGGTCGGATCGTGGGAGCGGTTCAAGGGCGGTCAGCGGATCGAGTTCCTGCTGCGGCGGCCGCGCGCTCGGCGCTTCCGATCGCTGCGCGGCACGGTCGACGGCGGCGTGCCGTCTGCCTGTCGGTGCTGCCCGAGCGAGCTACCGGCGTCGATCGAGCGGCTGCAGGCCGACGCGCAAGGAGCAGAAGCGGGCGATGCACGGCGCTGCAGGCCGATCTCGCCAAACATCGAGCGGACGAGATTCGCGCGCGCCGACCGAGCGATCGGGAACGTTCACACGGTATTTCGATAACCGACGGAGACTCCAACGTTCTGGAAGACCTTGGCGACGGCGATTGTCACCCGACCTCGTCATTTCGTCACGCTGGATCTCGGACATCACGGCCGGCGCTGGTCATCGTCGTCGCGCGATCAGCGTGACGCGGGAGCGTGCCGGCCAACGAGATTCTGGGTGCGATCATCAAGCTGTCTTCTGGCGGACGCGGCGGCGGAAAGCCGGAGCTCGCCCAAGGCAGGAGCGGTCGATGCGTGCGAAACCGGGGTCAGATTTTGATCTCCGCTCGAGCAGAATTCGTCGGCCGAGCTCAGCCATAACAGTTCCGTCGTTCGACGCCTCTTCAACTTCTTTAACTTCCGCAGGCTCGAGTTACGCCAAGAACGTATTCAGCGACGCCGCGTCTTTAACCCATCTATACAAAATTGCTGAACTAAAGTCAGACTCAGCCGTAGTGGCGCCCTCAATTGCCAGTCGCCTGAATCGCGCCACGGCTCGGCGCGCCTCACACGACAAGCGCTTTGAGGTCCACATGCGGATTTGATATCCGTCTGCCTGACGACGATGTGTGTCTCGACACTCGCGTCCAGTGCGCGTGCGGCGACGATTGCGTACCAGCGGGCGGCGACCTGCAGGCGGCGACGATCGATCGGCTCAGCCCGCGACCCGATTACGCCGTGGCGCCGCAGGCGACTCTACATCGGCACCCCCAGTGCTGAGTGGCTAGCCGGCGCCGTCACCTGGCTACATCACCCATCCGATCTCGCGGCGCCCGATGCGCTGCTGCCCGGGCCCGGCATACGTATGACGCCAGCCTCCGCGGCGCAGCTGCCGGTGATCAAATCGCCGAACGGCATGTCGGCGGTGCAGACGGACCGCCGCGGCGAACCACTGGAAGCTGATGTTTCTCGAGCTCCGGGCGACATGGACGGCTACGGGCGACATCATTGCCCTCGGCGCCGGCGACTCGTCGCAGACGCAGCTTCCGCAGGTGCCGTACGCGCTCGTCCTCGATCGCGTCTACGTGCACGGCGATCCGGTGGGGCCAGAAGCGTGGCATCTCGCTGAACAGCCGCGACACGTCGGTGATCAACTCGTACATATCCGAGTGCAAGGCGGTCGGCCAGGACACCGCAGGCAATCGGCGGCTTCAACGGTCCGGGCAACCTTTGTCATCGAGAACAACTACCTCGAGGCGGCGCTGAGAATTTCCTGCTCGGCGGCGCCGATCCGACGATCCCGAATCTGATCACGACCAACGTCGTCTTCCGCCGCAACTATCTGCGGAAGCCGCTGGCGTGGCGCAATCCGATCATCGCGACGCCGGTGAACGTCAGCGCGGGCCGCGGCGCCCGCGGCAGGCTCCCTGCTCGCGCCGGTCACCTACTACTACAAGGTTCAAGCACGTGCCGCCGCGGGGCAGCTGAACCTCGCGATCGTCGACCGCATCAGTCGAAGTGTCCGCCACCGTCGCGGGAAGCGCACGAGCGGCAGGTGTGACGATCTCGTGGACGCCAGTCGCCGGCGCGCAGGAGTACGTCGCCCACGGCCGCGCCGCCGGCGCCAGAACATGTATTGGACGACGACTGTCCGCATTTCGTCGACAGCGGCTGCTGGTACAGCGTACGCCGGCGAAGGTCACGAGCAATACGTAACTGAACGAAGTACAC
>ERZ1370068.1555-contig-11461_pt1 | contig 43843 bp, 65 predicted proteins | sample MGYA00561227_ERZ1370068 | MGnify/ENA primary metagenome ERZ1370068 (study PRJEB38410, sample SAMEA6850437) | metagenome | study: Metagenomic assessment of the ecological functions of the soil: analysis of the soil microbiota associated with the...
TCCGCTTTGAGCACGAGCAATCGCGCAGCAACTCCTCTATATTTCTTAATGACCCCGGTCGCCGTTCTTGTGACCGCCCCCTGACTCACGAGACTCTGAAGCTTTTCATAGACGCGAAGGCGTAGCATATCTTCGCCTCCACTGGCAGCGTTTCGTTCCCGGAGATTGCGGAAGATGATCTCGAACAAGGCTTTGAACTCATACGAGGCCTTGGAAGAGAGCACAGCCAGGAGCTCTTCGGTTACGTTATCGGGCGCACGACGCACAAAAGTCAGACCGCGTTTCTTAGACATCGAATAACTTACCATAAATTCCAGAAATAGCGAGCCGAGTCCGAGCCCGACGGGCCGTTCGTGCGCTACCCAATCCGCTCGAGCTGAGCCGGCTGTTTCTTCTCGTATAGTTCGCCCCGGATTGATCCCGAACCGGGAGTGTGAACCAGAAGGTGCTCCCTTTCCCGGTTCGCTCTCAAGCCCGATCTTCCCATGGTGCGCTTCCACGGCAAGCCGGCAAAAGGCGAGTCCGAGTCCGGTGGAATGCCGATGTTTGCCGCCACTGTCTGTTTGTCCAAATTTTTCAAAGACGTGTTTATGCTGGTCGCGCGGTATCCCTTCGCCGTCGTCACTCACTGAGATGGTCGCAGCGGCCGCGTTGGACTGAACCCGCACCCGGATCGTCCCGGTTGATTTTGTGAACTTCAACGCATTGCTGATGAGGTTTTCGAGAATCCGACGGATGACATCGCCGTCGCAAGAGACTGAGACCGGCTCGGCTGGAACCTCGCACCGGAGGGTGCGACCTCGCAGGACCGGGGTAAATCGATTGGCAGCTTCGCGCGCGATCTCCGCGAGGTTGTGATCTTGTAGGCGAAGTGGCATTTCACCCGCCTCCAGGCGACTGACGTCGAGCAGGGTCGTGATCATGTCGCGCATGTCGACGGCGCCCCGTTTTGCCTCAGCGACGCACATTTGCTTCGTCCGGATTCAGTTTATCGGAAGCCATTTGTTCCAATGCATCGACGTAGCCGGTAACCGTAGTTAAAGGGGAACGTAGATCGTGAACGATCATGTGCGTGAGATCGTCTCGCGTTTGCAAGGTTGATCGAAGTTTGGCTCTCTCGACGCGAACGAATGTGAAGTCTGCGACCAGGCAAAAGAGAACGTTCGAGTTAAGTGCCAGAAGCGGGGCAAGGCACGGAAGATAAAGATTTTGATGATTGTAAAACCAAAGCGCGCAAAATGGTGCAGCGCAGTCGATCGCCCCAAGAGCGACCAAACGCAGCCAAGGCAACCGAATTCTTGCCCAAAGACCAAATCCAACCAAGGCCGCCAAAATTGTGACAGCTCCTCTGGGAAACGGCGACAAGGTCTTTCAGAAATTCGCCGTGGAGCAAAGCGTTGAGTGCGTTGAGGTGGACCTCAGCCCCTGGCATAGTGCCAAATGGCGTGTTCAACTCGTCCTTCTGCCACCTTCCTTCCGCCCCGACGATGACGATTTTGTCGCGGATCAGTTCGCCGGAACCGTAATTGTGCTCCCAGTATTCCGGAACAAAGATTTCGAAAAGAGGCCGCGGGCGGAAACCCTTTCGAGGCGCTCCGGTGAAGCGAATGAAGTGCTCCGCGAGATCGTTTGGAATCAGTTCCGGGTGCCCCGCTTTTTGAAACGACACGTGCCGAAAGGGACAGATAAGTTGCCATCGACGCCCCGGGCTCACGGAAATCGACTTTATATTGAGCGCCGCGCACAATTTTGTTTTCGTCGGCGAAAAATTAGTGAATCCGACGCGTTCATCCGGCATCGGGGTCTTTGGGATTAGCGTTTCGGTAGGCCGGTCGTAGCTGGAAGGAATTTTGGAAGATCGATTGACGTTTTCGGGAGAAACGAAATTACTTCCGATAACCGCTTGAGGCCCGAATCGTTCCAGGGCGGCGCGAAAGGCATCGTCGCCCGGCGCGGGCTCGGGAAAGAGGCAATCGAAAGCGACAACCTTTGCGCCAGCCCCGACGAGACGTTCCAGAATAATGGCGTAAATTTCGCGGTTCCAAGGCCAACCTTTGCTCATGATCTCAAGGGCGCGACGCGACTCGGGATTGCCGGAGCTGGACGAGAACAACCCTTCGAGGTCAAGCGTTTCATCCAAACTCACCGAGTCGGAATCGATGGCGAGGAAGAGAAGATTGGGATTAGCCGGAGTCGTGCGGCCTGAACGGGCGATGGCATCGCGGAGTCGAGATTCCGTTTGCAGGTAATAGCTCGGAGAGGTGAGGTCGAGCAAATCCGCCGCCGCGGCACAAAGGGCTACCAGCAGGATGGCTACGACGATGCGGCGGAGGGGCATGATTTGAGAAGCAGCGGGAAACATGCCGCCGGAGAGATAGTTAGACTTCGATCGAGGCGGTATTGGGCTCAGCGGATTTGTAATGCGAAAAATTTCCGTTTGACGATCCTATTGTAATTATGGTATTTATGACAACAGGGGAGAAATATCTATGCTGAGAATCAAATCCGCTATAGCTGTTGTCGGGTTCTATTGCGTCTTTTCAACCAACCAATCCATCGCCGGCCCGCTCACATCGGCCGAGGTCACCAAGATCATCAATCGGGTCAGCGTGATCGACCCTGCAAAGGGCACTCATCCCGCCATGCTGCGCGATGTCATCAAAGATGATCTCGCTCTCCAAACAGGCGCGAGATCCAGATCGGAGTTGCTTTTTCAAGATAACACCCTGACCCGCATCGGTGCGGAGACGTTCTTCAGTTTCAAAACCGGAACGCAGGGACATGACGCTGGAGAAGGGATCAATGCTTCTGCAAGTGCCGAAGGGATTGGGCGGAGCGAAGATTTACACGGCGGCGGTCACTGCGGCGATCACCGGCACGACGATCATGATGGAGTATAGCCCAGGTCAATACCTGAAAGTCCTCGTGCTCGAAGGCAGCTTGCGCTTATCACGGAACGGATCCTTCGGTAATTCATTGGTTTTGCATGCAGGAAAAATGGTGATCATGCGACCCGATGCGAAAAGGATTCCCGACCCGATTGACATCGATCTGGCCGAGATCGTTAGGACATCGACCCTGGTAAACTTTCCGGGCAGCGAAGTTTTGCCCAGCATGCCGCTCATCCAGGCGGCGATTAGCGACCAGGCCAAAGAGATGGCAAAAGGAACCCTGGTTCCGACAAACCTGGTCATGGGTCATGGGACCAAGGTAGTTTTGGCTTCAAACGATCAGCTGGCCAAAACCGTCGGCCAAGTCGGACTCTTGGGCGCGAGTCTTAACGGCGGTCCCGTTGCCGGCTTAACAGGCACGGTCCCGCTTTCGACGGTGGGTTCGGTCACGGCAAACGTTTCCAGCAGCGCGACGACTGTCGTAAATAATCTTCTCGGCTCGGGACCTGCCGGTCTCGGTCTCGAGCAGCACCCAAGTTCTATCGCTCCTGAGCAACGCCGCGCCGAGTTCCGGCGGAACAATAACGATCACTCCAGCCGTTGTTAACACCGGCGCAAGTGTGGCGGTCGCCCCAACTGGCGCAGTGAGCGTCAGCGCCGCAGGTGGCACTGTGAGCGCTGCCGTCCCGTCAACTGGCAATATCTTGCGGACGACCTTGACCGGCACTGGGACCGGAACGCTTCCCGGCCAGGGTGTGCTCGGTCCGCCGCCGGGGCATTAGACCGAAGTCAGACAAGGGCAGCAAAGCGAGACCTGTTGGCGAACGCCGTCAATAGCGTCAATTTCCGTTAGCAAAGCGTGAATCCGCTGCCGTGACCATGCAGGACCTTCGACCAGCCGTGCGACGAGTACGAGTGAGATAAAGCTGTCCCATTACGGCCTCGAGCGTAGCCATCAACCCTTTGGCTCGTCCGCAATCCGAAGCACAATCTTCCCGCGTGTGTGGTGCGTCTCGGCCTGTCGTTGCGCTGCGATCGCTTCGCTGAGCGGCAGAACTTCCGTCACAACCGGCTTGATTTTCCCGGCGTCGATCAGGCGCGCGATCTCGGCGAGGTCTTCGGCATCCGGGTGAACGGAGATGGCTGCTCCACGAATCCCGCGTTTCTCGAGCTCGACCGGGTCGGGTCGCGCAACCAGCGACATGACGATGCCGCCCTTCTTCAGAACGCCGTAAGATCGCGCGAGCGTTTCTTTGCCGACCGGATCGAGCACGGCGTCCACATCTTTGGCAACATCTTCAAATCTTGGTCTTCGTGTAATCAATCGCGACGTCGGCGCCGAGTTGCTTGAGCAGGTCCTGGTTTGCCGTCGATGCGGTGGCGATGACGCGGGCGCCCCGCGCTTTGGCGATTTGCACCGCGAAACTACCGACACCGCCTGAACCGCCGTGAATGAGAATGGTTTGTCCCGGCTGCAATTGCGCCGTGTCCACCAACGCTTGCCACGCGGTCAATGCGCCCATCGGCACCGCTGCGGCTTCGGCAAAGTTGAGCGTTTTGGTTTCGCGGCCACTTCCCATTGCTTGACCGTGATGTACTCCGCCCAGCCACCTCCAAAGGTTGGGTAACCGTAAACTGCATCACCCGCTTTAAGGTTTGTTACTTTCGCGCCCGTTTTCTCCACGACCCCGGCGATGTCGTAACCCGGAATCAGCGGCAGATGCGTCCCGAATTCCCGGGCGTATTTGCCGCTGAGGGTGAGCGGATCGGCTGGATTGACGCCGCTTGCAATTACGCGCACGAGAGCTTCATCTTCCTTGGGCTCCGGGCGCGGCACTTCTTCGAACTTCAACACCTCCGGCGCGCCATACTCGTGCGCGACGACCGCTTTCATCATCGGTTTTTCGTCCGCGCGGACGATGTGAACGGCGAACGCCAGTCAACTTGACCAGAAACGCAAGTAACCGATGGTCAGGAACAAATTTCATTCTGCGGCTGACACGGCCGCCTCCACAGCATACACAAACCAAATCTGAAATCTAAAATCCGACTTTCCACGTCTCTCATAGCGCAGGCGAGCTTGCTGTTGATCTTCGCGTTTAGCGATTGTTCGAAACAACAAGGTTCCGGTGGATTGGCCAGGCTCAAACCATGCCGGTTGCCGGGAATCGATGAAAAATTGCTCTGCGGTCAGTTAACTGTTTTTGAAAATCGACTGACTCGGACCGGACGGACGATCGAGCTGAACGTGGTGGTGCTGCCGGCGTTCGATCAAAAAACGAAGGCAGAACCGTTATTCGATCTCGCCGGCGGGCCGGCGCGGCCGCGACCGAAAGTGCGACGTTTTACGCGCAGCCAAGGCAAAGAATATCGTCGCCGCCGCGACGTAGTGTTGGTCGATCAAAGGGGCACTGGGAAATCGAATCCGCTTTCGCTGCCGAGAAAGAAAAGTCCCCAGGATTATCTCAGCGAGATGTATCCGGTGGATTACGTGAAGAGATTACGGCAAACCTTAGAGCGGCGCGCCGATCTCACGCAATACACCACCTCCATCGCGATGGATGATCTCGACGATGTGCGAGCCTGGCTCGGCTACGACCGGATCAATCTCATCGGGTCATCCTACGGAACGCGGGCGGCGCTGGTTTATCTGCGGCAGCATCCGGAACGAGTGTGCACGGTCACGCTCATTGGTGTGGCGCCGACTTATCTGAAGATGCCGATGTATCACGCGCAGGCGGCTGCTCGCGCAATGGAACTGTTGTTGCAGCAATGCGAGCAGGACGCGCAGTGTCATGAGGCGTTCCCACAAATTCGCGACGATTGGACCGAGCGTGCTTTCGCAACTAGGACGCGAACCAGCGCGAGTGGAGTATTCGCCACCCGACGAAAGCGCTCCCGTGAAGCTTGAAGTCCAACGAGACATTTTCGCCGAGAAAATTCGAACGTGGATGTATGGCCGGGACCAGGCGAGCCGCATTCCGCTAATTATCCATCACGCCGCACAAGGCGATTTCGGGCCGTTTCTGCGCGAGGCAATTCGCCCGTCCATCCCGGATTTCATCGCCGACGGAATGTACTTTCCGTGACCTGTGCTGAAGACATTCCGTTTATTAATCAAGAGGAAGCCGCCAAGCTGAACGCGGGCAATCCATTCGGGAACTATCGCGTGTTTCAACAAACGCGGGCCTGCAGCATGTGGCCACAAGGCAAAATACCGCCCGACTTTCGCGAGCCGGTTTCGTCGAATGTTCCTGTCCTCCTTTTTCCGGCAACATGGATCCGGTGACGCCGCCTCAGCGCGGCGAAGAGGTCGCACGTTACTTACCTAACAGCCGACACGTCATTATTCCGCAGGCCGGCCACGGCTTTGACGGCCTGGCGGAGCCGGAGTGCGCAGATCGGATTATCATCGAGTTCATGGAGAAAGGTGAGGCAAAGGATCTCGATGTTGGTTGCCTCGAGCGAATGGTTCCGCCGCCCTTTGAAAAGGATCCCACCGATGATCGCGCTGCAAACGGCTGGCGCACGGACGATAGGGACGAAAGTGGATCACGGGCGGAGCACTTTGATTTTGCGAGGTCACCAAATCGACCTTGTCATCCTAAAGCGACACGATAAGCTTCCCGCTCCACTGGAGTCTGCATGTCGCTGGCTGAGCTTCTTTCCGCTGATCAAATCATCCCTGAAATGAAGGCGACCGAACGCTGGGACGCCATCGTTGAGCTGATGGACTTGCTGGTCGCGCGTGGCCAAATCAAAGCGGAAGATCGTGAGGGAATTCTGGCTTCGCTCAAACAACGCGAAGAAACGATGAGCACCGGGATCGGCTTCGGGATTGCCATTCCGCACTGCTCATCGGACCGGCTGAACAACGTGGTGGCGGCGTTTGGCCGATCCAGCACCGGAATCGAGTTCGACGCGCTCGACAACGCCCCGGTGAAATTTGTGGTCCTTTTCATCGTTCCCAAAAATCAATTTCAAACGCACCTTCGTATCTCGCCTCCATCGCAAAGTTTTTGAACGACCGGAGCGTCCGCGATCAACTCGCCAACGCCGGCTCGGCGAACGAGATTCTTTCAATTTTCCGCGCGCGCGCCCAGGCGACGTCGTAGGGCGCTGGTTTCTAGGCCGCTTTGGCCTTTAACCGCCGACGAGTAATCGGGCGCTACAGCCGAATGTTCGCGATCGGGTCTGCTCCGCGGAGCGCATGCGCCTCACGTGAACTCGGCGCCTCGCCGAAATCCTTCGGGTCCAAGCTAACATCGAGAGTCGTCGAGCCAGACGGCAACGACAGCTCGATCGCAGCGCGTCGCGCTTCGCCCACTGAAGCGGCTACAATCAGAACGCGATGGAAACATTTCAGTCGCAACTCACGCGCAAACTTTCCGAGGCGTTATCTTCGGCTGGCTTCCCGCTCGCCGGCGAAGTGAGCCCGCGACCGATCCACGCTTTGGGGATTATCAAAGCAACGCTGCGCTCGTGCTCGGGAAACAGCGCGGTGAAAATCCGCGCAAAATAGCCGAGGCGATAATCGCTAACCTCGCCATCACCGGACATTTCCGAGCAGCCGAGCGTTGCTGGCGCGGGCTTCATTAACTTCACACTCAAACGCGAGGCGGTTGAGACAAAAATCGCTGCGCTCCTCGGTGACGAGCGGCTTAGGGTTGAAAAAGTTTCCTCACCGCGAAAATCGTGATCGATTTCGGCTCGCCGAATGTGGCCAAGCCGATGCATGTCGGTCACATCCGCAGCACTTTTCTGGGCGATGCCCTCGCGCGCATCGCGGAATTCCTCGGGCACGATGTTATTCGCGACAATCACATCGGCGATTGGGGAACGCAGTTTGGCATGGTGATCTGGGGTTGGAAGAATTTGCTCGATCTGCAATGCGCTCGAAACGCGATCCCATCGCCGAGCTGGTTCGCATTTACAAAGAGACCAACGAGCGCGCGACCAAAGATGAAGCTGTGCGCGAAGCCGCCCGGCGCCGAACTGGTGAAATTGCAGGCCGGCGATCGGAGAGAATTACTCGATCTGGAAGCAGTGCGTCGATCTTTCGATGCAGGAATTCGAAGGCCTACGAATTACTCGACATCCATTACGACATCGTCCGCGGGCGAAAGTTTTTATAACGACCGGCTGCCGGCGGTGGTTGATCGCTTGCTCAAAAGCGGGCTTGGCTGAAATCAGCGAAGGCGCGGTTTGCGTTTTCTTCCGCGACATTCCCGAGCTGGCGGATAAAGCCTTGCATCATTCGCAAAAGCGATGGCGGTTTCAATTACGCCACCACCGATCTCGCAACGGTTGATTACCGGATCAAGGATTTGAAGGCCAATGCCGTTTGGATGCGTGGTCGGCGCGCCGCAGATTTTGCACTTCAAACAAATTTTCGCGATCGCTCGGCGAGAAGGTTACGCCGCCGATTTTCATCACATCACTTTCTGGCAGCATCCTCGGCGCCGACCGCAAACTGATGAAAACGCGCTCGGGCGAAAATGTGCCGCTTCGCGACTTGCTCGAGGAAGGCAATAACGCGCGCCCGCGCGATCATTGAGCAAAAGAATCCGGAGCTGAGCTGAATCGGAGCGAAAGTGAAATCGCCAAGATCATCGGACTCGGCGCGGTCAAGTATGCCGATCTCTCGCAATACCGGATGACCGATTACATTTTTTCCTGGGACAAAATGTTATCGTTGCACGGAAACACCGCGCCCTATTTGCAAAACGCCTACGTCCGCATTCGCTCGATTTTCCGCAAAGCTGAAGGTGCGTCTCTGTCACCGGCGCCGACGTTGGTGTGAGCCGGCCGAGCTCAATCTGGCGAAACGCCTCTGCCAGTTCGCCGAGATCGTTCCGCAAGTCCTGAACGATTTTCGTCCGAACATTCTGGCCAATTATTTGTTCGAGCTGGCGAACAGCTTTCACGCCTTTTACGAAGCCTGCCCGGTTTTGAAAGCGGACGAACCGGTGCGTTCATCGCGGCTGGCACTGTGCGATCTGACCGCGCGCGTCCTGCAACGTGGCTTGAAATTGCTCGGCATCGAGGTGCCGAAAAAATGTGATCGATAGGGTGGCGCCGATACGTTGTAGGGCAACCGCTCCCGGTTGCCATTCTTAAAATCGGCAGGCGACACGCCTGCCCTACAAACTCGACATGACAAAAGGCAAAGTCGACCGCGCGATTGCAAAGCGTGTCGATGTTGAGCGAGCGAAGCATCTCTCGATTCTCTGATCGGCCAGTCGAGAGATCTTCGCTGTCGCTCAGTGATCGACAGGATTCGTTCGTGAAGACGAACGCATCCCGCATACCGACCGCGACCTACCGGCTGCAGTTCAACAAGAACTTCACCTTTCGGCAGGCGCGCGAAATCGTGACTTATCTGCACCAGTCTCGGGATCAGCGATGCTTACGCCTCGCCCTATTTCCAGGCGCGGCGCCGAAAGTTTGCACGGCTACGACATCACCGATCACAACAAGCTCAACGCCGCGATCGGGATGCGCGCGAAGATTACGATGCGTGGGTCGCCGAGCTGCACGCGCACGGCATGGGACAGATCGCTCGATTTCGTCCCCAACCACATGGGGATTAACGATCCGCAAAACGTCTGGTGGCAGGATGTGCTCGAAAATGGCGCGAGCTCACTTTACGCGCCCTATTTCGATATCGATTGGCGCCCGCTCAAGACCGATCTGCACGATAAGGTGTTGCTCCCGATTTTGGGCGATCAATATGGCCGCGTGCTCGAGCGCGGCGAGCTCCGGGTGCGTTTCGATAGCGGCTCGTTTTCGCTCACTTATTTCGATCACGTTTTCCCAATCGCGCCCGGGACCTACCGCTACATCCTGGAATTAGCGCTGGAAAATCTGGCCGAGTTTCGCGACGAAGATTTTTATGCGGAATTTCAGAGCATTCTGACCGCGCTCGAATATCTGCCGCGGCGGACCGAGACCGACCCCGAGCGAATCAAGGAGCGCGCCCGTGAAAAGGAGATCATCAAGAAACGTCTGGAACGGCGTTGTGCTGAAGCGCCGCAGGTGCAGCGGGCGATTGAAAAGGCGGTCGAGACCATCAACGGGCATATCGGCGATCCGCGCAGTTTCGATCGGCTTGACGAATTGCTAAATGCGCAATCCTACCGCCTCGCTTTCTGGCGGGTGGCGGCGGAGGAAATCAATTACCGGCGATTTTTTGACGTCAACGATCTGGCCGCTATCCGGGTGGAATTGCCGGAAGTTTTCGACGCCGCTCACAAACTACTTTTCGAGCTGGTCGCCAGTGGCGCTGTCACGGGCTTGCGCATCGATCATCCCGACGGTCTGTATCGGCCGCTGGAATATTTCGAGAAGCTGCAACTGCGCTGCGCCAAGGCCTTGCGCGTTCCATTGCCAAAGGATGGGCGCGCGATTTATCTGATCGTCGAGAAAATCCTGACCGGCGACGGAACAGTTGCCGCAAAATTGGCCAGTCCACGGCACCACCGGCTACGATTTTGCTAATCAAGTGGCGCGGGCGTGCTGGTCGATCACAACGCCGAAGGCGCGATCACCAAGATCTTCAAGCGATTCATCGGTCACTCGCTCCATTTCGGCCATCTCGTTTATGCGAAGAAGCGATTGGTTATGCGCATTTCGCTGGCCAACGAAGTCAACGTTCTCGGCAACATGGTTGATCGGTTGTCGGAACAGAACCGCTGGTTTCGTGATTATACTTTGGAAGCGCTGGCGCGCGCGGTGCGCGAGACGATTGCCTGTTTTCCCGTCTATCGCACTTATCTCGAGCCGGGCAAACCAGTGAGCGAGGAAGATCGCGCCGTGATCGAGCGCGCGGTGGCGGCGGCGAAACGGCGCAATCCCGCGATCGAGGAATCGGTCTTTAATTTTTGCGCGATCTTTTGCTCTTTCGTTTTCCGGAAAACCTCGACGAAGAACAACGCGCCGCGCACGCGAGTTCGTTCTCAAGTTTCAACAATTCACCGGACCGATCATGGCGAAGGGACTGGAGGACACGGTCTTTTACATCTACAACCGTCTGGCGGCGCTGAACGAAGTCGGCGGCGAACCGCAGCTCTTCGGTCTGAGCGTGGAGACGTTTCATGAGCGCAACCTGCGGCGGCAGCGCGACTGGCCGGCCAGCCTGCTCGCCACGTCGACGCACGACAGTAAGCGCAGCGAAGATGTGCGCGCGCGCATGCTCGCGATCTCAGAAATTCCGCCAGTTGTGGGGGCGCTCGCTGCAAAAGTGGCGAACCGCCAACCGCCGATTCAAAAAACAGATCGATGACGCTGAGGCGCCCGATGCGGACGAAGAATATTTGCTATATCAAACACTGCTCGGGACCTGGCCGGTCGATCTCGATGGTGCGCCGGTTCCCTCGGTCGAGCCGGAATTCATTGCCCGAATCCAGCGTTACATGGCCAAGGCGCTTAAAGGAAGCAAAGTTGAACACAAGCTGGATTCAACCTAACGAGAATTGGGATGACGCCATGCGGGATTTCGTGGCCAGGATTTTGGAAGCCGGTCCGCGCAATAAATTTTTACCGGCCTTTCTGCCGGTGGCGGCGGAAATCGCGCGCCTCGGCGCGATCAATTCGCTCGCCCAAACCGCGATCAAACTGACCGCGCCGGGCGTGCCCGACATTTATCAAGGCACGGAAATTTGGGACGACAGCCTGGTCGATCCTGATAATCGGCGCCCGATCGATTATGCCCGGCGCCGCGAAATGCTGACGCAGATCGAGCAATGTGCCGGCGAACGAATTGATGCAATGCTGGCCGGACGGGCGGATCAAAATGCGCCTGACCCAGCGATTACTGCATTTGCGTCGCGAAAATCCGGAGTTGTTTCGCGAGGGAATCTACGAGCCGATCAATTTCGGAGGCGCATTTGCCGATTGCGCGATCGGTTTTGTTCGGCGCCACAGAGACCGGGCGATCATTGTGATCGTGCCGCGGTTGTCATCGCGCGTCGGTTTCCCGCCGATTGGCGATCGGTGGCAGGACACCCATGTGATCCTGCCAGCCGGTCTGTCTAATTTGCGCGATGTCTTCAGCGATCGCAAGGTTCGCGTCGAGAATTCGCAGCTAAGATTGGCGGTGGCAATGTCGCAGCTGCCGTTTGCGGTTTTCAGAATTGGCTAGGCGATGGTCGACCAAGCATTCGCGCGACGCGATCTCGCTCGGGTAGCGCAGGCTGCGCAACGCCGCATCTGCCTCGGCAGTCTCGACGCGACGCTAATCGATGCGCAGGCGCGGCGTGCCAAACGCATTCGCAGCAAGCTGCCGACGCTACTGCGGAAAACTGTGCGGCGGTCCGTGACCGCCGAAAAGCAACCCCATTGACTTCGGCAAGTTCACCGGCCGACACATGCCGGCAAAGGTAATCTGCGGCGATGCGATCACGAGCAAGGCGCTCAAAAGCAGCAGGTTCATCACATAAATAAAAACGAGGGAAAAAATGTTCCGTGATCGCTCAGATCGGTCTGGTTCTTTGGAATCATCCAACAGGTGAAGGTAAGATGAAAGGCCCAGGTAACGCCGAGAATCGGCGTAGAGGAGTTGGCCGTAGGGCGCGACGTTGAAGAATAAACTCGCGATCCCGTAAACTGCGATCGCGAGCACGCTGTAAAGCGGAAAAAATAAGGGGCGAGCGCGATCAAGAAATTTGTCCGATTGGTCACGATATGGCCGCCGCTCACCGCTGACCCGAAATTTGCTCACTCGTCCGCCCATTAACCAAACCCAGAGCACGTGCGTCAGCTCGTGACCGAAAACGTAGATGATGACTGGTCGAGGCAACCCGAAGAACGCGATCAGCCAAAGCACCGCACCGAGCGTGAAGAACCAAAATTCCGCGCCGGCCCAGAGTTGCTGGTGAATCGTCGCGCGGGTGAAAGCGGTGAAAAATGTCTGGGTCAGAATCGCGCACCACGGCAGCAAAAAAATCGCGATGATATTTTTCACCCAGCGCGTCGGCACTGTCAGCGGCATCGGACGACCAGGCGCGCGTCGCGTCGTCGGCACGACGTAGGGCACGACTTTCACGCGCGTCCGCTTTCGACGATGACGTTGGCCGGATGACCTGCGGGGCGGCATGAATTATTTTGTCATGTCGAAGTGAAGTCGAGGAATCTCTAAATATTTCCGAGGAATAGTGAGAGATTCCTCGGTCCGAGCCGGACTCGGCGTATTCGCTCGGACATGACAAAGAAACAGAATTACGCGCGGCCCATGTAGGCACCGGTGCGGGTATCGATCTTGATGGTTTCGCCTTCTTTGATGAAGAGCGGGACGTTAATGGTTTTACCGGTCTCGAGTTTCGCCGGCTTGGTCACGTTGCTGGCGGTATCGCCGCGGACGCCTTCGGCTGACTCGATCACTTTCAAGCTCACCGACGCCGGCAATTCCACCTGCACCGCTTTGCCTTCGGCGTAGAGAACCTGGACCGGCAGATTTTCCACCAGGAAATCTTTGGCATCGCCAAGCAGATTATCCTGCAACGTCACGGTTTCGTACGTCTCCGGGTCCATGAAATGAAATCCATTGTGGTCCTTGTAGCTGAATTCGAGGTGGCTGCGATTGATATCGACCAGCTCCACCTTGTCGGTGGAGCCAAAACGCACGTCGGCGCTTTTGCCGGTGTTGATATACCGAATGATCGCCTGAACGAAGCGCCCGCAAATTTCCCGGAGTGCGATGATGCACTTCGAGCACAATGGCAGTGTTGCCATTGTATTTAATCGCCATTCCTTTTCGGAGATCGTTTGCCGCGGCCATGTTGGTTAACGTTGAAGCGTTGAAGAGGTTATCAGCGAGCGCGGACGTTACGCGGCTTGTGCTGCAAATCAACCTGGAGGGACACGCGCCGTCGTGTCCATACCTTGAGCGCCGACAGCGCGGCGCCCTCCATCATAAGCAGTTTAAGCCGCGTCAGATCTTGTGAATCCACAATGCCGACCGGCGCGTTGTTATCGTCAACAACGACGAGATCGTCGATGCGATGGCTTTCCAGAAGATTGAGCACTTCGACCGCCAGTTTGTCTTTGTGCACACTCACCGGATTCAATGTCATCAGATCGGCCACCAAACGCTCGCCCACTTTCGGATCGTTTTGAAAATGCCGCGCGAAATCGCCGTGGGTAAAAATACCGAGCAATTTCCCGTCGGTATCGGCGATCACGGCGGCGCCGGCGCGCACTGCCGTCATCGATTTCAGCACGTCGCGAATCCGGGTATCCGGACGCGACCAGCGCCAGCGCCTCGCGCGGCCGCATCACCTGATGGACGCGCATGAGCAAACTGCGCCCAATCATGCCGGCCGGGATGAAATTTGGCGAAATCTTCCTTCTGAAATCCGCGCGCTTCCAGCAGCACCATCGCCAGCGCGTCACCCAGCGCCAGCATCACCGTCGTGCTGGAGGTCGGCGCCAGGTTCAACGGACACGCTTCCTGTTCGATGTTCACATCGAGAAAGACGTGCGCGTTCTTTGCCAGAGTGGAATCGGCATCGCCGCAAATCGCGATGATCTTCACCTGAAAGCGCGCGATCGCCGGCAAAATCCGCAACAGTTCCTCCGGTCTCGCCGCTCGCGCTCAGGGCCAGAACGGCGTCGCCGTCCGCCACCATTCCGAGATCGCCGTGCAAGGCGTTGAGCGAATCGAGCACGACCGCGGGCGAACCGGTGCTGGTAAGGGTCGCGGCGATTTTGCTGCCGATGTGTCCCGATTTCCCACCCCGAGCACGACAATTTTCCGCGCGCATCAACCGCCGCCTTCAGCAATTCGATTGCGTCGCCGAAACTTTTGCCCGAGACGCTGCGCGCAATCTTTGCAGCTCGAAAATTTCGATTTCGAGGACACGTGCGGCCTTTTCAAGATAGTCCATCGGTATATAATTGAACCGGAGCATGAAACCGGGCAAGACAGTTCCGGTGTTCAATAAGAGGAGGTAGTATATGAAAAAATATTTGCCGTAGTGAGTGACGACGTTGATGGCCAGTGTCGCCTTCGCTCGAGACTTTCACCGCGCCGATGGTTCCGCGGAAGGCGCCTCCGTCCGCAAAAGCCGCCGCCTCTTCCTCCGCGCCAAACCGGCGGAGTGATTCCGCGTGCCGATTCGCGGTGGTAATCCGCTGCAAATGTTGAACCCGCTGGCGCCCGCGCGTTATGGCACCGCGCCAGCAGAGCGTCGCCACTGGAAAGCCGACGGAGATCCGGGAAAATGGAACGGTATTAAGCTGTTCGAATTTACTTTTTGAACCGGACCGGCCTTCGGACGTCCCGGTGGTCGCGTCGTATTGCGCGACCTTTCTAAAACCGGAGATGCTGCACATCTACCGGCAGATCACCTCGCTCAGACGGGTGCGGCCGGTGGTGATCGCGCAGAAACGAGAAAACGAAGAGCGTTTTCCATTTCCAGGATATTCGGGTCGTAAAAAGCCGGCGCTGCATTTCTTGCGACGAATCTGGTTCAAACAAATTGCTGATCGGCCATGGCAAATCTCCGCTGGTGAAGTTCACTGAGATCGAGCGCGCGCTCACTGAAAGCAACGCGGAGTTATTACATATTTATTTTCGGACACATCGCTGCGCTGTTGCGGCCGCTGATTCGCCAATGGCAAAAACCATCGCTGGTTTCGTTTCATGGCGCGGATGTTCTGGTCGGACATGCAAAAACCAGCTTATCGGCGCGCGACGGAGGAAATGTTATCCTTGGTCAGACGCGTTCTGGTTCGTTCCGACATCGCTTGCGGCAGGCGGTGATCGATCTCGGTTGCGCGCCGGAGAAGATCGAAATTCAACGGGCACTGGAATTCCGCTGACTGATTTTCCATTTCAGCGAACGGAGCGTCCCCGACAACGGCCGAGTGGCGATTGCTGCAAGCGGGTCCGGCTGATTGAGAAGAAGGGGTTGAAGACGACCTTGCGCGCTGTTCGCCAAATTTCGGAAAGAATTTCCGGCCGCGAGACTCACTATTGCCGGGCGAAGGACCGCAACTTGGCGAATTGCAATCGCTCGCCCGCGAGCTTCAGATCGCGTCGCCAGTCGATTTCACGTGGGCTTCGTTTCGCAGGAGAAATTGCGCGAGCTTTTTATTCTTCGCACATTTTTCTGCATCCGAGCGAAACGGGCTCGCGACGGAAATCAGGAAGGCGTTCCCGAATTCCATGTTGGAAGCGATGGCGAGCGGGCTGCCGGTCTTCGCGACCCCGCCATGGTGGAATTCCAGAAACAGTCGAGAAACAATGTTAGCGGTATTCTGGTAAATGAACGCGATCATCGCGCGTTAGCCGATGGGCTGATCGATTGACTGCGAAGAGTCCGGATCGCCTTCGGGCCATGGGACGCGTGGCATCGGAAAGCGTCGCGAAAAGTTTTAACCAGACGGAACAAGCACGCCTGCTCGAGGAGATTTACCTGCGCGAGATTGGTCGTTAACCGCGCCAACTTGTCATTCCGGATGGATAAAACAGAGCAGATCGCGCGTTAGTCGATGTAGCTGCCGCTGTCATCAGCGGCAGATTCCGGATCTTGCCAGAACGCTTTCGCAGGTCAAACTGAACTTCTGCCGCCCGATGACGGCGGCAGCTACATCTCGCAAAGAAACGCGCGAGAGTTTCTCGACCCGCGCGAAAGGAAAGCTTTTTCCTTTGCGATCTTGGTCGCGCGCTCGGCCACGGCTCGTCGCTCGTTCTCGTTCGTCAGCAAACGCTGCGCGATTTCGATTAACTCGGCGTCGCCCGTTTTCGCCGCACGTTTCCGGGAACGCGATCCGCTCAATCGCGCCATCGCCGCCGACGCAGACGGAGCGGCAGAGGAGGGCATCACCTGCCACCTGCCCGGAACGCGGCTGCGGTCGAGCTGGAAGATAATTTTGTGACGCGCCACTTCGCCCAGATAGGCGCGATATCCCATGCGTTTTTCGTGAATGCCCCGAATTTTCCGGAAGCCGATTTCGCTGATGAGCTTCGCTCCGCGACGCCGGTCGGAATTGAAAACCGTCACCGGCTCTTTGGTCGCGTCCGCTCAGCTTTTTTGCGGCAAGAAGCGCGGGAGAGATGATTCCGCAGATGGGCACCGCGAACTCGCGTGTTCCAACGAAAATTCCGGAACGATTCTCCATCGCCCAATTCCAGTTCTCGTCCTCGATCGGATAGTGGCGTGGGAAGATAGCTCGATTCCGTCATCGCGAAATGAAGCGAAAGGGGAAGTCGGCAGCCTCCGGCGTGCTCGCGACGCCGCCATTCGGCTTCGCGCACGATTCTGACAAAGCGAGGCGAATCGCGCCGGATCGCTCAGCTGTTGTGCAACTCTGATGCGCTCCCGTTTCTTTCAACGCCACCACAGTTTTGCGTTTCGATTTTTTCAATTCCGCCAGGGCGCGCTCGCTTGCGCGAAAATCGCCGCGCAAGAGAGTAATACCGGCCATCCTGCTCGCGATCGCGCGCTTGAGTGTCGCGAAAGACGGCACCGTGCGTGCAAGCCGCATAGCGCATGAAAATTCACCGGCGCATGCTCGTTAGCCTCAGCGCGCTCGGTTTCAGCAAAATGTTGCTCGTGATCGCGCCCGCCTGGATTCAGCACCGCCAGCCGAAAATTTTCCGCGTCCGCTGACGCCATTCTGGTGCTGTCGTGCTTCGTCCGCTGGCGCCGCCCGGCGGACTTCTGGCTCGGAGCTTGCGGAGTTGGCCGCACTACTGGAATGCGCGCGGCGGATCCTCGACGGGTGAACCGTACGGCCTCACCACCGTTGTTACCGTGTCGGTTGGGACGGGTGCAGGACTCGGCGCGCTCGCGCTTCCTTTTCTCCTGGTTGCACCGGTATCGCTTTCAAAACCGGCTTTGTCGGGTCAGGCATTTCGTCCGATGTCGGCGCGTTTTCCGGCTTCGGGCGACGGCGAAGGCGTCTCGGATGAACCATCGCGTGCACTGAATTATATGGGTCGCGCGTGGCCAGGAGGTGTCGCCTTTCGGCGTAACCGGCGTCACCGCGGTGCGTGTCGACCGCCAGGGCCGCTCGCGGAAATTCCGACGGCGGCAGATCGCGCTGTGAGCGAAGGCGTGCAGTTCTCCATGGATATTGCACGGCTCCGCTCGGTTTCTGGTCGTGATGTCGCGAGCTCGAGATAAGTTGTCTTCTCTTCCGTCTCGCCCTCGACTCGTTTTCGATTTTCTCAACGCATTTATCGGTCGCGCAAGCGAAACACCGGATTTCGCGCAGAGATGTTCACGCTCGCTCCAGACCGCGCGGCTGGAAATGTCCTTCGGCGGATAATGCTCGGCCGAGGCGTTCATCACATCCACCCATACCGGCAAGCGCGATGTTCGCGTCCGAACGCGCCGCGAAAAATTCTCTGCGGCTTGTCGAACCCAGCCCAGACCGCGCAGGTAATCGCACTGTCGTATCCGGCGAAAAGCACGTCGGTGAAAATCGTAAGCGGTCCCGGTTTTCCGGCTGCCGCCATTTTCTTCAAACCGAAGTTGCGTGCGCGCAGCCTTGCCGGTGCCCGATTCGAGCGCGTCAACCAGACACGGAATGCACTTCGTAGGCAATCTCGGGCTTGATCACGTTCTGTTTGCCGTAATCGCTTTGCGCGTGCCAAACCGTTCCGTCCTTTTCTTCGATCCGTTCCAAAATGTGCGGCAGCTTCGGTCGCCAACCGCCGTTCGGGAAAATGGTGTAGGCCAGCGCGAGCTCCGCGAGCAGTAACTTCGCTGCTTCCGAGAAATGTCGCCGGATACGGGCGCAGAGGAACGACTTCATTCCGGCGTTGCGAGCAAAGCTCGATCACGTTATCAACTCCCGGATTCATCCCGAGTGCGGACCGTCGCGCCATTTTTCGATTTCGAGAGTGCCTCGCGCGCGGTGATTGGCCCTTCGTAGCGGTTCTCCGCGCTCTCCGGTCCCCATTCACCGAGAATTCCAGTTGTGCCGCCAATCATGACCGCGCGATTATCGAGCGCGCGAATCTTCCACCACTGATCCGGGGAACATTCCCTTCTCAAACGCGGCGGCGAAAACGAACGGCGTCATCGCGGTTCCGGCCGGTCGCCGGGCCTGCAACGCGCGATCGTATTGGTTGTGCTCGAAATCGCGGCCGCCCACCAGCGCGAGCATACCGCCGGTCGCGTTATCCAGACACAATCACCGCGCCCTGCAAATAGTCGGGCACCGGCGGCGGGCTTGCTTCCGGTCGCGCCTTGCGAAAATTCGCGGTGTATTCCGCATAGGTCGGATGCTCGTAGTCCGGATGCTTTTCCGCCCGATCGAGATTTGATCGCAGCGAATCCTCGGCCGCTTTTTGCAAATCGGAATCGATCGTGGTGTGAATGCGGAAACCTTCGTTCATCGCGCGGTTCCATCCCACTGCCTCGATCACCTTCTGCCGGATGTAATCGACCGCGTAGGTTTGCCCCTGCGCGTTCTGCCGGCTGCCGATGAGCGACATCTTCCGATTGCGCCGCGGTGCAGCGCTGGCGGTCGATGAAGCCGAGATCGCGCATGCGGCTCGAGCGCGACATTGCGCGATTCGCGCGCCGCGGCCCGGTCCGACCAGGGCGAAAGCCGATTCGGGCTCTTGATGATGCCGGCGAGAGTGGCGCATTCCGCCAGCGACATCTCGCGCGCCGGCTTATCGAAGTAACCACGCGCGGCTGCTTCCGCGCCATAGAGGCCGCCGCCGAAATAGATTCGGTTCAGATACAGCTCCATGATTTTTGTTTGCCGAAATGTCTGCTCGATCCGTTCGGCCAGACAAGATTTCGAGAAGTTTCCGGCGATAGGTCTTTTCCTTGAGCGCAAAACTGTTGCGCGCCAGTTGCTGCGTAATCGTGCTCGCGCCCTGCCGCACGTGGCCGGCGACGAAAGTTGTTCAACGCTGCGCGCACGATGCCGAAGAGATCGTAGCCGCTGTGCTGATAAAATTTGCTGTCTTCCATCGCGACCACTGCGTTCACGAGATCGCGCGGCAACTGATCGTAGGGAATGGTCTCGCGGTTCTCGACGTAGATCTGGCCGAAAATCTTTCCGTTTCGATCGAGAATCAGGCTGGCCGATTCCATCTGTTCGAGCTTGCTCAGATCGTAGGTCGCGGCTTCCGCCTTCAATTGCGACGAGACGATTCCGAAATAGATGGCGACGAAAATTATTGCGAGCAGCACAATCAACGTGGGCAGGTAAAATTGGGGCCGCGCATACCACTGGTCGCCGGTAACGGTGCGGAAGGGTCGGCATCAAAAACGAAACAGGCATGCGGGACGGAAGAAAGCAGGATTAGACTTGGAGGGAAAACTTAGGCGCAATTCTCCCGAAAATCCAAACGCCAAAGAGCCGTGGCAAACTCCTGAACTAGTCGAGATTATCCGTAATGAGATTGGCGCGAATGGCCCGATCTCCGTTCGCTCGCTTCATGGAGCTGGCGCTTTATCACCCTGAGCGCGGGTATTACGCCAGTGGGCGCGCCAACATCGGCCGGCAGCGGCGATTTTTTACCAACGTCAGTGTTGGGTCCGCTCTTCGGAAGATTGCTGTCGCGTCCCAGTTTGCCGAGATCTGGGAGAAGCTCGGGCGGCCGCGCGATTTCAAGATCGTGGAGCAAGGTGCGCATGATGGCGTTTTTGCAGCTGATGCGCTGAGCGCGCTGCGCCGATCGGCCGGCGATTGTTTTGCCGCAACTTCCTACTGCATGATCGAGCCGTTTCCGATTTGGCGGGAGCGACAGCAAAAAATCTGCGCGAGTTCGCCGGAAAAACTTCCTGGGTTGCCTCGGTTGACGAAATCGCGCCGTTCGTCGGAATTCATTTTTCCAACGAACTGTTCGATTCCTTGCCGGTGCACTCTCATCGTTTCCGGTGGAGTCGCGAACGGTGCCACGGTTTGGAACGAAAATTCGTCGCCTTGGAACACAGGCTTTCAGCCGGTGCGCCCAGCGGAGTTGAACTCCGCTGTCCCGGACGCCCCTTCGATTTGTTACCAGCCAAACGTCAGCCGCTCTGACTTGCAACTCGATCATCTCGGATTTTTCCCGGCTGGCTTCGGAAACGGAAGTGAATTTCGCTGCGCCCGAAACTAATGAGCGAGATCGCCGCCAAACTTTCGCGTGGAGTCATTCTTACAATCGATTACGGCTTTTCGCGCACGGAGTTCTACTCGCTTCGATCGCAGCCAGGGTTCACTCCGGGTCCGGGCGAACCAGAAAAAGCTATCCTCGCCTTTTCGAGCAGATTGGGCTGGCCGATATTTCCGCGCACGTCGAGTGGACTACTCTTGCCGAGTAGCCCAATCGTCGGGTGCCACTCCAATCGGTTTTACCGACCAGCACCATTTTCTTACCGGAATCATTTCTGAAATCTTTTCCAGAGGCCGACTTTGACGCTTCTGAAAAACGCGCCCTGCAAACTTTGCTGCATCCGGAAATGCTTGGCCGAAATTTTCAAGCGCTTGCCCTGGGCAAAGATTTTCGCGAAACGCTAAGCGGATTCCATTTCGCGCGTGACCCTACCGCCGCGCTCGGGCTTTGAACCGCACAGGTCTCTGAACCGTGTTCACACCCGCCGTCTGCGGCCGACCTCTAACTGAAAGGTGCGACTTCCAGAGTCGCCCACTACATTAGTTTGGCAAGCGACGCGCTTGCCTACAAGACGTAGGAGACGAGGAAGGCAGCAGTGGAAAGCGCATGGAATCCCGGCAAATTACTTCGCCACTGCAATGGCATCGATTTGAAGGGGCGACTCACCGGGAATTTTCGCGGTGCCCGTGATTCGAGCTGGAGTTTGTTCGTCTCGTTCCTCGGCTTCGGCTTTGGCTTCGGCTGCTTTCTTTTGCGCGGCCGCTGACGAAGCGATGTAGTTGCCTTCGAAGACAACGCGCTTCTTCAAACTGCTGTTATGCCCGGTGGCGCGGAAATAGAACTCGGCGTTGGCCGCCTGCGCTTTGTCATCAAAGCTGGCGGCCGCGCGCGATGACGGCGCTGCATAGTTTCGTTTCTGGTTGAAGATGCTGCGCGCATCGTTCTGGGCCAACGGTTCGAGCTTGCCCGAATAAGTCGAGCCATCGGCATCAACCACCCGAATTTCGTGATCGGTTTGCTCCACCTGAAACTCGTTCAAAATGTTGAGCGTCTGTTTGGGTTTACTGCGAAAGGCTTGATCGGAAGCATTCTTCGAAAATTGCTGGCGGAAGTTGGTCGTCTGCCGGTTTTGTGCCAGCGAGCGCCGCTGCTGGCGCTGACTGGCTTAGCTTCTTTAGCGGCTAACGAGATATCGGATGAGAGCGATCCATCTGTCTTTTGCCGGCGCTGATAATCTTTGTCGCCGGCGCGAGCGAGATGGCGTGACCGTCGCCTCCGCGAACTTACTCAGCGTATCCGCAGCTTTGGGCTGATTAGCGGATTGCACCGCGCCAGTCTTGTTCTCGGCGAAGCCTTCACCAGGCCGGAGCGGCCCGCAGCTGCTGCACCTTGTTCGAATACTTTTTCCGGTGCGGCGGCTTCGTTTGCCGGAGCCATCGGCTGTTGCATCGCCAGCTTCATAGTTTCGCCTCCGGCTGACTGGTGTTCCCGCCACCACCATATGGCTGAAGCGCTAACGAGAACCAGAGCCAAAGCCGTTGCGGTCATGAGCCGCGGCCATGAAATTCCAAATGCGCGCGCAGCGCGACTTGGATTCGTCCTTTCGGGCCAAACGTGTAAATCTCATGATGCAGCTGCGCCCGCATCGGGTTCGGCATTTTCGGATCGGCCCCGAACGCGGCGCGGCGGGCTTTGGCGGAGGCTTCCAGCAGCTCGTCAATCGGCTTCTTCGGTTCGAGCGGCATGACTTCTCAAGTTAGACGGCAAATAAATGTTCTGGTGGAAAGATTTTTTCGCGATCACGCAGAGGCGATCAAGACACTTGCTTAAGCGCGAGCTGACCGTTTTCGGATTCAGCCGCAACTCGGCCGCGATTTCGCCGTAACTCAGCTCGCCATAATAACGCAGCTCGATGATTTCCCGGCAGGGATCCTCCAGCTGATCGAGGCTTTGCCGAACGAGACGAGAAGTTTCCGCATTTACCAGCACGGTATCCGGCCCGGGACATCGCGATGGCGGATCGATTTGCGCTCGCTCTCGTCGCGCGCCATCGAGCGAGAACTGGACAACGTTGCCGCCGCGCTTCTCCGGCGCGACTTTTTCCGCGAAAATCCAGCGCCTTGTTCGCGGCCACGCGGCAACAGCCACGTTTGAAAAGAACTCTTTCCGTGAAATGATGCCGAGGTTTCGCACGACGGCGAGGAAGGTCTCCTGGCAGATTTCTTCCGTATCTTCGTGACTGAAGTCGGCGGACAACTGGAAAACGAAGCGCGCCGCCACCGGATAATACTTGTCGAACAACGCATCCCACGCGTCTGCGTCGCCGCCGCGGCAGCGTTCGATCAATTCGGCATCGGCCTTTCTCGGAATCAGAGACCAGCAACTCGAGGCTTGCTCATTCAGATCACGTTGACTGATCTCACGCAGCTCTCTGACCTGTCCAGCCTCTCTCCGGTTCAGAAAAAAGACGGGAGCATTTTCGCGGGGATGCCGACTAACAGGGCAATGAAAAGATCGCTCCTGATTCTCGCAGCCGGTTTGTTCGGCATGCTTTCCGATGCGCGCGGGGATGGCTTCATCGTGGTGGAACGGCCGTTTCTGGTGCGGCCCGGGCATTTCCCTTTGCGCCGCTGGAGGTGACCAGCCACCACGTCGAGGTCAAAATCGATAGCCAGGTAGCAGTTACTTCGATCGATCAGGAGTTCTACAACCCGAACGATCAGCGACTGGAAGGTACCTACATGTTTCCGGTGCCGAAAGGCGCGCACATCGACAAGTTCAGCATGGAGATCGGCGGGAAAATGGTGGACGCCGAATTGTTGCCCGCGGAAAAGGCGCGCCAAATTTACGAGGAGATCGTGCGCAAAATGCGCGATCCCGCGCTGCTGGAATATGCCGGACGCGATCTCTTTAAGGTTCGCATTTTCCCGATCGAACCGCGGAGCCGCAAGCCGATCAAAATTTCCTACAGCGAATTACTGCGTTCGGACGCCGGCACGGTGACCTACAGCTACCCGTTGAGCACGGAGAAATTTTCCGCGCAGCCGATCAAGAGCTTGAGCGTAAAAGTAGAAGTGAAATCGGAGCAACCACTCGCTTCGATTTATTCGCCCAGTCACAAGGTCGAAATCAAACGGGACGGCGCCAATCGCGCCGTGATTGGCTATGAATCGAAGGATGAAAAACCCGAGACGGATTTCCAGCTCGTTTATAACTCGGAAGCGCGTGATGTCGGCCTGAGTTTGATCACGCATAAGCCTGCCGGGGAAGATGGTTACTTCCTGATCCTGGCGGCGCCGACGGTGGCGAAAGAAACCAAGCCCGCTCCGAAGGATGTGGTCTTTGTGGTCGATACCTCGGGCTCGATGGCGGGCGCGAAATTGCAACAGGCGAAGAAGGCGCTCGAATTCTGCGTCGAGAATTTAAACGGCGAAGATCGTTTCGAGATCGTGCGGTTTTCCACCGAAGCGGAACCGCTTTTCGGCAAACTGGTTGATGCCGATTCGGAACATCGCAAGCGCGCTTCGAATTTCATTGCCGACTTAAAACCGATTGGCGGCACCGCTATTGCGGATGCGTTGCAAAGCGCACTCAAAGCGCGCACGGAAAAAACCGACCGGCCATTCGTCATTATTTTTCTAACGGATGGATTGCCGACCGTGGGAACGCGGAATTCGGACGAGATCGTGGCTGAGGTCAAGAAAGCCGGTGACGCGCGCATCTTTTCGTTTGGCATTGGATCGGACGTAAACACGCAGCTACTCGATCAAATCGCCGAGGGAACGCGTGCCTTCAGCCAATACGTGCTGGCGAACGAAGATCTCGAAGTAAAAGTCTCGAGTTTCTATACCCGGATCAAAGAACCGGTCCTGACGAATGTGCGTTTGGAATTCGGTGGCGGCGTTCGCACCAGTAAATTGTATCCGGCGCAATTACCGGACTTGTTCAAAGGCGATCAACTTGTCGTAACCGGCCGCTACACCGGCTCCGGCGAAGTAGAAGCAAAACTTACCGGCATGGCCAACGGCCGCGAACAAACATTCAACTACAAGGTAAAATTCAATGATTCTTCCAACGATTATGTGGCGCGGCTTTGGGCGACGCGGCGTGTTGGATTTTTGCTCGATGAAATTCGAATTCACGGAGAAACCAGCGAGCTGCGCGATGAAGCCACCGATTTGGCGCGGCGATTTGGGATAGTGACCCCTACACGGCCTACTTAATCGTCGAAGACGAAGATCGGCGGCGAGTGCCAATGACGGCAGCGTTCGATGCAAAGCATGAGCGCGGATAGCGCGGCGCGAGCTGGGGTCGCGAAAGCCTGGGACGGATTCAAGGAGAAAAAGGATGGCGACGACGCGGTGGCAAACGCGCGTAGTCAGAACGCATTTAAGTTCGCCGATCAATCGGCGGCCTCGATCTATGCCGGGGCGGCGGAATCGCTGCGCGGATTCGCGCTCAGCTGCTCCGGCTGCGCGAGCGGAGTCGGATCGCCTCACCCAATACACTCAGCAATCAAAATTCGTGAACGGCCGCGCCTTTTTCCAAAACGGCAAGCAATGGGTTGATGCGAAGGCGCAAAACGCGACCAGGCGGGAACGCGTTCAGTTCAACTCCGAGGCCTATTTCGATCTTCTCAAAAAACATCCCGAGGCCGCGCCATGGATGGCGCTTGGCCAAAACGTCCTGCTCTCGCTCGACGACACCGTCTATGAAATCACCGACTAGCCCAATTATGAACTCAACCACTCATTCAGTTTATCTCGACAAACATTGCGCGCATCGCGCCCGCTGTAGCCGCCCCGCTCTGTCGAGGCGCCGGCAATCTCGACGCGGCGACAGAGCGCCGCGGCTACAAGATAATGCGGATCGGTCTGAACTTGGTCGCCTCTGTAGCATTCGTTGCTGCAAGTTCACATTCGTGTCTGGCGAAAACCGCAGCGGCTAACGAAACCAAGCCGCGCATCGAAGTCTGTTTTGTCCTTGATACCACCGGCTCGATGGGTGGCTTGATCGAGGGCGCGAAGCAAAAGATCTGGTCGATCGCCAATGAAATGATCAGCGCAAAACCAACGCCGGAATTAAAACTCGGGCTGATTGGCTACCGCGACCGCGGCGATGAATATGTTGTTAAATCATTTCAGCTCACGGACGACATCGATTCGATCTATGGCCATCTACGCGACTTCAAAGCAGAAGGCGGCGGGGACGAACCGGAAAGCGTGAACGAAGCTCTTGCCGAAGCAATCGAGAAGATGCCATGGAGTCAGGACCGCAAAGTTCTCAAGATTATTTTTTTGGTGGGCGATGCGCCGCCGCACCTGGATTATGCTGATGGCCCTAAATATCCTGAGCTTTGCCGGATCGCGGCAAAAAGGATTTAATAATCAACACCGTGCAATGCGGGAACATTGCTGAGACCACGCCGATCTGGAAGGAGATTGCAAAGTTGTCTGAGGGAAGTTATGCCGCCATTGCGCAATCGGGCGGCGTGGCGGTAATCGCGACGCCGATGGACGACGAGCTGGCGCGGTTAAATAAGAAGATCGGCGCTACGCTTAATTCCATATGGCGATGCCGCGTTGCAGCGCGAAGTGGCTGCGAAACAAGCGTTCGCCGAAAGCGCGCCGGCCAGTGCCGCCGCCGATCGCCTGAGCTATAACGCCAGGACCGGTAAAGCAGTTCAAGGTCGCGGCGAACTTCTCGATGCGTTGGCAAAGAACGAAGTCAAACTAGATGCCATCGACAAGAAAGATCTGCCAAAGGAATTTCAGAAACTAACGAAACAGGAGATGGAAGCTCGCATCGCCAAAACGCGTGCCGAACGAGATAGTCTGCAAAAAGAAGTTCAGGACCTCGCGAAGAAGCGCGAGGCGTATATTCAGGCGGAAAACAAGCGGCTGGCGGAAGCTGGGAAGGGCGATGGATTCGACGAGAAAGTGGCGGAGACGATCCACCAGCAAGCTGAACGAAAAGGGATTAACTACGCTCCGTAAGCTTTAGTCATCACCGAGCGCCAGTGCGAGGGATCCCGTTGCGCAATCTTAAAGGTAACGTCCTTCGGGATCCCTCGACTTGCGCTCGGGATGACATGAGCGCGGCGGTCTCCGACCGCCGTCTATTGACTCGGCGACTGGGAAGGCGCCGCTCGTTGATCATGAGGTCTCGGGCGTGTTCGATCCCGCGCTTGGTCGTGAGATAAACGGCAAAACTTCCTAGCCAGTGTCCACCTTCATAGTGCTCGCCCGTGACCGCTGCCAGTCCGGCGCGACGATGAGCATCCGCCGTGGCCTGCAGGGCGGGACGGCGTGGATCGTCTGAGGGTAGCGCGGAAAGAATTCCTTCCAGCATCCAGGCACGGCTTAAATTCAAACCATCAAGGTGCGCAAGCTTCGGATCGCTCGGATCGGGGAGATCGCGACCGGCAACCAATCGGCATTCGCCGTCGTCGGAATCTGCGGCATGAATTCTTTAAGCCACTTCGCAAATTCGTTTTGTGGAAGGACACGGCGCATCACGTCCGCTTCGCCTAGAGAGGCGAGAGAAAATCTTCACCGGAAGGTTCGTATGCGAGCGGACAATTTTTATCCGCCAGAAAGAACTTCTTGGCCGAATCGCTAACTAGTTTGGCGAATTCTTCATTTCCAGTCGTGCGCGCATAGTCCAGCATCAGGCCGAGACCAAAAGCGGTTTGATCATGTTCGCCAATCCGGACCGGATGCGGATAATTTCGGCAACCAGGTTTTCAATCGTTCCACCGCCGTTTCTTCGAGCGGACGCAAGTTCGCCGACATTTCGCGGGCTTGCGGATCGTCCCATTCCCGCAATTCGGCGCACAATTGCAGCAACCATGACAATCCGTAGGGCCGCTCGAAGCTGGCCCGACCTTTTCCGCGAAGGTAGTTGGCTTCCGCTTTCAGGTTCTCGGCGGTAAGGCTTTCTTTACGGCGTCACGGGCGGCGACCGCAAACGGCGCATCTGGAAAGGTCCGGACCAACCGAACAAGCAGCCAATGTCCGTGCACGGATGAATGCCAGTCGTAGCAACCACAGAAGGCGGGCGTGAGTTTGCGCGGCGGCGCGACATCGGCATCGCTGTTCAGGACGTGACTGATCTTGTTCGGATATTCTTTGTGGACGCAGGCGAGGGCGAGTTTGGCAAATCGTTCCGCCGCCGCCGCATCAAACTATCGACCGGTGGTGGTCGTAGAATTTTCAGCCGCAACTGCGGCAAACGAGGAACAAGCAGCAAGCAACAGATAAGGGAATTTTCACGTGCCGATTGTATTTTGCCGGGGGGATGCGCTTCACGTCGCGTCCCATTTATCTTTTGGAACGACGGAGATCGTCCGCTCAGAAACATTGCGGGAGTCGCGTCAAGAAATCATTTTCCTGAGCAGCGACCCGCACGCACCACGTTACACGCCCGATTATGCGAGTCACGCCTTACAGTTCATACTCTGTTTGCGCTCATGTCTCCTTAGCGCAGCACATCGCGCGCTATCTCTCTCCATTGCGCCAAAATTCATCCGCGGAGAATTCGTCACCAATGCCCGTTGATAATCCATTCCTGATCGAAAGCGCCGCTGCCTTATCACCTTCCTCCCTTTGATAAGATCAAGGACGAGCACTTTGTCCCTGCGACCGAAGCCGGGATGCAGGAACAGCTCAAGGAAGTCGATGCGATCGCGGCGAACGCTGAGAAAGCGACTTTCGATAACACCGTCGTCGCGCTGGAGCGAACGGGACGGTTGCTCGATCGGGCGCAGCGAACTTTTTCGAACCTTAATGCGGCCGACACCAATCCGACCCGCCAGAAAATCGAGACTGAACTGGCTCCGAAGTTATCGGCGCATCACGACGCCATTCTTCTGAACAGCAAACTTTTCGCGCGCATTCAGGAGCTTTATTCCAATCGGGAAAAGCTCGGGCTCGATCCGGAATCGAGCTATCTGCTGGAGCGTTACTATAAGGATTTCGTTCGCGCGGGCGCGAAGCTATCGGATCTGACAAGGAGAAGCTAAAGAAGATCAATGCCGAGCTTGCGACCCTGCAAACCCAGTTCGACCAAAATGTTCTCAAGGAAAAGAACGCCTCGTCGATTGTGGTTGATCGCCGGGAAGATCTGGCCGGTCTATCCGATAACCAAATCGCGGCGGCGAGCGCTGCCGCCAAAGACGAGCACAAGGAAGGCAAGTTTGTCTTGCGGTTACAAAATACGACAGGCCAGCCGGTGCTCGGTTCGTTGCAAAACCGTGCCTTGCGCGAGCGCATCATGCAGGCACTCGCTCTCGCGCAACAGCAAGGGCGGCCGTTCGATACCCGCGAAATTGTTATTCGCACCGCGCAACTGCGAGCGGAACGCGCCAAGCTACTCGGCTACGAAAATCACGCCGCCTATCAGCTCGGAAGACCAGACAGCGAAAGATGTTTCGACCGTGAACAAGCTTCTGGCCGATCTGGCGGTGCCGGCGGTCGCCAACGCCCGTCGCGAAGCAGCCGACATGCAGAAGATTGTCGATCAGGAAAAAGGTGGATTCCAGATCGCGTCCTGGGACTGGGATTTCTATTCCGAGAAAGTGCGCAAAGCGCGCTATCAATTCGATGAATCGGAGCGTGCGACCTTACTATGAATTAAATCATGTCCTGCTCGACGGCGTCTTCTTTGCCGCCGGGAAACTTTACGGCCTCACTTTCAAGGAGCGGCACGATCTTCCCGTATATCAACCGGACGTGCGCGTGTTGGAAGTGTATGATGCGCGATGGTCAACCGCTCGCGCTGTTTCTCGGCGATTACTACGCGCGGCCCTCCAAGCGCGGCGGCGCGTGGATGAACGCCTACGTGCAACAAAGCGGACTATTCGGAACCAAACCGGTGGTGGCCAATCATCTGAACATTCCGAAACCGCCGCCAGGCGAGCCGACCCTGCTCACTCACGATGAAGTGCGGACTGCGTTTCATGAGTTCGGTCATGCCCTACATGGAATGTTTTCGAACGTGAAGTATCCGCGATTCAGCGGAACCAGCGTGCCGCGCGATTTTGTCGAGTATCCGTCGCAGGTTAACGAGATGTGGGCAAGCTGGCCGGAGGTGCTGAAGAATTTCGCGAAACATTACAAGACGGGAGAGCCGATACCACAGGCGCTCTTCGACAAGGTAGTTGCGGCGGAAAAATTCAATCAAGGTTACAAGACGACTGAATACCTTGCCGCATCGCTGCTCGATCAAGCCTGGCATCAGCTCAATCCATCAGAAATACCCAAGGATGCGATGGCTTTTGAAGCGGCGGCACTGCGCAAAGCCGGGGTCGATTTTCCGCCGGTGCCACCGCGGTATCGCAGCCCTTATTTCTCGCACGCCTTTTCCGGAGGATATTCCGCCGGGTATTACTCGTACATCTGGAGCGAAGTGCTCGATGCCGACAGCGTGGAATGGATCAAGGAACACGGCGGATTAAAGCGCGAGAATGGCGATCGCTTCCGCGCAAACTTTGCTCTAGTCGCGGTGGTTCGGCTGATGCGCTGAGTTTGTTCAAGAATTTTGTGGGACGCGATCCTTACATCGAGCCGTTGCTGAAGCGGCGTGGGCTGGAAGGCAAGCCGGCGGCGGATGATTCAAGTCGGCGGCTGAGGCGGCAAAACCGTAGCGGGAGCCGCCGCCGCGAGCTCCAGTCAGAGCCGATTTCACCGCTTGGGATTAGCATCCGGTCCGCAAACCGTCCACGCGCTAACTTGTTCCGTTCGGTTTGTAGCCGCGTCTCTGTGAGACGCCGACGCGGCTCGGGGAGCGCATGAGCGCACAGCAGACGAGCCGAGCCGTCGACGCATGCTGCAGGACATTTGCTCTGGCAAAACGGGAATCTTGCCTGAAGTTGACGATCGGAGTTTTAGCCATGGCCGAACCTATCAGTCCATCTCCTGTTGCCCCCGAAGCGGGCACCGCGCCCAACACGCCGGCGCCGGATCGCGCGGATCTTCGGCCGGAAAACATTCAAGACGCCGTTATTCGCCTGGCCGGGAATTCGCAGGACGGAATTCAAACGGCCGGCGCATTTCTGCGCGCGACTTGCCGGACGCAGCGACCAGGATGTCATGACTTACATGACGATCCCGTCCACGATTTCGGGCGGGCCGTCGATCTTTCAGGTGCGCATCGGGTCCGGAGAAGTGTTGTCGGCGGGCGACGAAGCGGATTTTCTGGTCGCGTTTTATCAGCACAGTTACCAGGACCACATCGATTTTCTGCAGCGAAGGCGGCGTGCTGCTTTACGATTCGGACAACGTTGAGCCGAATCTCGACGACAAACGTTTCGTTTACGTCGGCGTGCCGATTACCGGATTCACGGTTGAAGCGCTTGGCGGCACGGCCAAGGACAAAGGCAAAAACATTTTCGTTCTCGGCCTTGATCACCAAAATTTTCAGTCTCGATGTCGAGAAGCTGAAGAAACTGATCACCGAAAAATTCGCCGGCAAAGATGAGAGCATCGTCAACACCGCATTGATGGCGTTTCAGGCCGGCTACGCTTATCCGGTCGGCAAGGTGCTCACGCATCAATATCAATTCGAACATATTCCGAAACAAGCCGGCGCCCGCGCCCAGATCACGATGGATGGCAATCAGGCGCTCGCTTACGGATTGATCGCCGCCGGGGTGCGCTACGGCGCGGGTTATCCGATCACGCCATGGTCGTCGGTCATGGAAACATTGCGACGCGAGTTGCCGAAATACGGCGGAATTTTCGTGCAGGCGGAAGACGAACTCGGCGCCGTCTCCATCGCGCTCGGTTTTTCTTATTCCGGATATCTTGCGGTCACGGGCAGCGCCGGGCCGGGAATTTCGCTTAAGACCGAAGCGATCGGCTGGGCGTCGATGGCGGAGATTCCGCTCATTATTTGCAATATTCAACGCGGCGGACCGAGCACCGGATTGCCGACCAACGTCGAGCAGAGCGATTTGCATCAGGCAATTTACGGCGGACACGGCGACAGCCCGCGCGTCGTCCTCGCGGCTGCGACGCGTGGAAGATTGTTTCTACATCGCGATCGAAGCGGCCCGGATCGCGCGCAAATACAGCACGCCGGTTTTTATTTTGAGCGACACCTCGCTGGCGACGCGGATCGAAGCGTTCGATGAACCGGATCTTTCGAAATTGATGGTCGATCCGAAACCGGACCTCTCGCCCCGCCAGAGTTTCAAGCCGTATCCGGTCGACGCGATTACTCAGCATATCCCGCCGGGCACGCGGATTCTCGACGGCAAATATCCGCTTATTGTCGGGACTCGAGCACGACGAGATGGGTCATCCCACGGGCAGTCCGAAATTGCACATGGTGATGACGGCGAAGCGTCGCAATAAATTGCGCAAACTCGCTGAGGAAATTCCGGTGCCGGAAGTTTACGGCGACCAAGAAGGCGACACTCTCGCTCGTCGGCTGGGGATCGACTTATGGCCCGATCCACGACGCGGTGAAACAGGCGCGCGATCACGGAGAAAAAGTCGGTGCGATTCATTTGCGCCACATTCATCCGTTACCGAACGGTATTGAAAACATTTTCGCGAAGTTCAAACGCATCGTTGTTGTGGAAATGAACGACCAGGGAGTTTACGGCTTCGGCCAGCTCGCGATCATTTTGCGAGCGCGCTACTGCGAACCGAAGATCGAAAGCTTTACCAAAACCGACGGTCTTACTTTTCGGGTTAAAGAAATTCTGGACGGCGTTTTCAAAGGCCGCTCATTTGCGGCCAGAAAAATTCCGCGCGACGGCGCGGCCATCTATTCACGCTGACACCGCACCCGAGAGCGTGAAATCGGTCAGAGAAGTCGTGCCGCAGGGAGTGGGATAGAGATCCCTCGACTACGCTCGGAATACAAAGAGCGGTTACTCGTGCACGCGTTTCTGAGGAATCCTCCGTTTTCCAACGGGACAGAGGCGGAACACAGACTTCCAGTCTGTGCGCCAAGCGGAGTTTTACTCCGCTGACATTGAGTGAAGGAACAGCGGGGAGAATCCCCGCTGGGCGCACAGGCCCCAAGCCTGTGTTCCAACCAACGCGAGAAACCTCCGTTTATTTTTCGGGATCTCCCACGTCGTCGAGCGGGACGCAGGAGCAGAACAAATTGCGATCGCCGTAAGACGTTGTCGACTCGCGCGACGCTCGGCCAGAATTTGTAATCGCGCAGCCATGGTGCGGGAAAGGCGGCTTGCTCGCGTGAATAGGGTCGGTCCCATTTATCGGCGGCGATCTGCCCGGCCGTGTGCGGGGCATTCTTCAAAACGTTATTTTGTTTATCAGCGGCGCCGTTCGCGATTGCGGTCATTTCCGCGTGAATCGAAATCATGGCATCGCAAAAACGATCCAGCTCGTCCTTTCGGTTCGCTTTCAGTCGGCTCGACCATCATCGTTCCTGCGACCGGCCAGGAGATCGTTGGCGCATGGAATCCGTAATCCATCAATCGCTTGGCTACATCTTCCACTTCGATGCCAGCGCGTTTCCAATCGCGCAGATCGAGAATGCATTCGTGGGCGACGAGACCGCGTTTGCCTTTGAACAGGACCGGAAAATAACGATCCAGTCGTTTTGCGATGTAATTTGCATTCAGGATCGCGCACTTCCGTGGCGCGTTTCAGTCCCTCCGGGACCCATCATGCGAATGTACATCCAGGAGATGGTGAGAATGCTGGCGCTGCCGTAGGGCGCAGCGGCGACGGGACCGACGGGATGTTTGCTGCTTGATGTTTGATGTTTGAGGTCGGCAGCCGAAGGCAGAAACGGAGCGAGATGTTTTGCCACACCGATCGGACCGACGCCTGGCCCGCCGCCGCCATGTGGAATGCAGAACGTTTTGTGCAAGTTCAAATGGCAGACGTCCGCACCGATGATCGCCTGGCCGGCAAAGACCGACTTGCGCGTTCATATTCGCGCCGTCCATGTAAACCTGGCCGCCGTGACGCGTGCACGATCTCGCAGATCTCGCGAATCGTTGTCTCGAAAACGCCGTGCGTGCTCGGATAGGTGACCATCAGCGCGGCCAGATCGCGTGCGTGCGCGTCGGCCTTTGCCCGCAAATCGGCCAGATCAATGTCGCCATCTTGTAACGTAGCGATGGCCACGACCTTGCAAGCCGGCCATGACCGCGCTGGCAGGGTTTGTTCCGTGAGCTGATGTGCGGAATGAGACAGACATTGCGATGCGCTTCGCCGCGCGAGGCGTGGTATTCGCGAATCGACGAGCAGACCGGCGAATTCGCCTTGCGAACCGGCGTTGGGTTGTAACGAGACGGCGGCGAATCCGGTAATTTCCGCGAGCCAGCGCTTCGAGTTGCTCGCACATTTCGCGATAGCCGGACGTTTGCTTGAATCCGGGCGCGAACGGATGAAGCTTGCGCGAACTCCGGCCACGAAATCGGGAACATTTCCGCGGTGGCGTTTAGCTTCATCGTGCAGGAACCGAGCGGAATCATGGAGTGGCAGAGCGAGAGATCGCGCGATTCGAGTCGCCGGAGATAGCGCAGCATTTCGGTTTCGCTGTGATAGCGTGTTGAAAACTGGATGCGTGAGAAAATCGGAGATTGCGGATTGCGAATTGCGGAATGCGGAATGAAGAGGACTCAGTATCCGCGTCGGCAAAGTCGCGGACAGACGTTCCGCGAAGATCGACATCAACGTTTCGATGTCGAAATCCGTGGCTGGTTTCGTCGAGTGCGAGTGCGATGCTGATCGCGTGATCGCCTGCTGCACGCAGGTTGCACCCGGCACGCTCGGCGCGTTCGATCAAATTGCTGCTCGAGGCCTGGCCGAGTTCAACCCGGATAGTGTCGAAGAAATTTTCGTACGCTATCTTGAAGCCAAGCTGGCGCAGACCTTCCGCGAGTTTAGCGGTGAAATTGTGGACGCGTTGCGCAATAGCGCGCAATCCCTTCTGGTCCGTGATAAACCGGCATACATCGCGGCGATCACAGCTAACAAGACCTGGGCAGTGCAGATGTTACTGGTGGCTTTGTCGCGCCGGATGTGTTGCTCGCGTGTTTGCAGCGCCAATCGATAGGCCGGACGTCCTTCAGCGTCGTGGGAAACGCCAACGAGCCGACCGGGAAGGTGACGTTTGAATTGATCGCGTGTCGCGATGTAAGCCGCGTGCGGCCCGCCAAAGCCAAGCGGAACGCCGAAGCGCTGGGTCGAACCAACTGCCACATCGGCCCCGAATTCTCCGGGCGGTTTCAATAAAGTGAGTGCAAGAATGTCAGCCGCGACGACGAACAACGCGCCGGCATCGTGCGCCGCCTTCGCGAATTTTCGTAGTCATAAATCGCGCCGTCTGTTGCCGGATACTGGACCAGTGCGCCAAAAACCGTGTCATCAAATTCGAAATCGGACGAAATTGCCGGTGACGATTTCGATCCCGAGCGGTTTCGCGCGGGTCCGCACAACGGCGATGGTTTGCGGATGACAATTGTCCGCCACGAAAAATCGATTCCTCGAGTCACGTCCGGTGGCCGCGTGATAGCATAGTGCCATTGCTTCGGCAGCTGCGGTTGCTTCATCGAGCAATGAGGCGTTGGCAATGTCGAGCGCGGTGAGGTCGGTCACCATGGTTTGGAAATTCAGGAGCGCTTCGAGCCGGCCCTGGGCAAGCTCGGCCTGATAGGGTGTGTAAGCGGTATACCAGCCGGGATTTTCGAGAATGTTTCGCTGAATTACCGGCGGCGTGATGGTGTCGGAATAGCCCGCGCCGGTGAAATTTCGCGCAACCCTATTTTTCGACGACAGAGCACGCAATTCCGCCAGTGCGCTTCGTTCTCACTTTTCGCCTTCGGCAAATCGAGGGTCCGATCGAGCCGGATGTTTTTCGGAACGGTGGCATCGACCAGGGCGTCCAGATTTTCGAAGCCCAGCTCGCGCAGCATTTGCACAGTCTCTTCGGCACTTGGGGCGATGTGACGATCGGCGAAAGTGGCGATCGTAGTTGGGGTCGCGGCGAAGTTATCCGGCGCCGATTTTTGCGTCGTTTTTACTACCGGTTTTTCGATCGTCTCCGTTTCGCCCGAATGCATTGCGAAAGATTACGGAGCGCGATGGGTGCTTCAAGTGAGGCGCGTTGTAGCTGCCGCCGTCTCTGGCGGCAGAATTTCGCCGTTTCGCGACGGGATCCCTCGACTGACGCTCGGGATGACGAGCAATGTGAGCTCAGGCTGGCCGCTAACGCGAGTCGTATGTTTCCACACCATGCTCGCGCAATTTTTTGCGCAGCATGGCCAAATGCTCGCGGTTTCGTGTTTCCACCGTGCAAAGGACATGCACCGCCGAGACGTCCGAGCCGGCAAAGGCGCGATCGTGCACTACTTGTTTGATGCTTGCGCCGCTCGCGGCAATTTGCGTGGTCAAATCCGCCAATCCGCCGGGCCGATCGCTGATGACAGCGACGAAACGCGAGAGCCTTCCATCGGCAACAAGGCCGCGTTCGATGACCCGGCTCAAGACATTGGGATCAATATTTCCGCCACAAAGGAGAAGGACGACGCGTTTACGGGCGAGACTACGAAGATCGCCGGACAAGCATGCGGCCAGAGGAGTGGCGGCAGCCCCTTCAACTACGCCCTTTTGCAACTCCACGATGCGCAAAATGGAAAGCGCGATTTGTTCCTCGCTGACGATGACAGCTCGATCAACGCGCGACTTCGCGATCTCGAATGCATTTTTGCCGACTTGCGGAATAGCCAAACCATCTGCCAGCGTCGGTTGCATTTCGATCCGCGTCGGTTTGCCCGCTTTCAATGCGGCTGAGAAACTTGCGCCGTTTTCCGCTTCGACCGCGATAATTTTCACTTTCGGTCGCTTGGTTTTCACTGCCAGCGAAACGCCCGCGATTAACCCGGCTCCGCCTACCGGCACAATCACCGCATCGACGTTTGGAACCTGCTCAAGAATTTCCAGGCCCATCGTGCCCTGACCGGCAATGATCGCTGGATCATCGTAGCCATCGATGTAGGCCAGCTTATCCTTCGCCGCGATTTCGTGCGCGCGTGTTTTCGCTTCCGCAAAATCTTTGCCATGCAGAACCACTCGAGCGCCGAGTTTCTGGCAATTGCTCACTTTGATCAGCGGCGCATGCTTTGGCATCACGACCGTCGCGGGCACACCCAGCAATTTGCCCTGGTAGGCGAGGGCCTGGCCGTGATTTCCAGCGGAGGCTGCGATGACTCCGCGTTTTTCTGCTCGGCGGGTAATTGTGAAAGAACGTTGCGCGCGCCGCGTTCCTTGAAACTTCCCGTGCGCTGCAAGTTGTCGAGCTTGCAGAAAATTTCCATCCCAGTGAGCTCGCTCAATGGAATCGAAGGCAGGCAGGGTGAATAATACACCGCACCTTTGCTTCGCTCGCGTGCTGCTTCGATGTCGGCGAAACTGACCACGCGGTTTGCATACACCGCACCGAAAGATGCGGCAACGATTTCGCTACGAGCCTATTGAAGGAACACAGACTTCCAAGTCATGTGCGCCCAGCGGAGTTCTACTCCGCTGACACTTGGTTGAACGAACAGCGGGGAGAATCCCGCTGGGCGCACAGGCCCAGGCCCGTGTTCCGTTCGATCAGGTCAAAACAACCGCATCAAGCGACGCACGCACTCGTTTCAGCCAACTGCTGTGGATCGAACGGCTTCGATAGAAAGGGCAGGTCGCTAGATGGAGTGCCGATGGTCGTCATTTCGGGCAAATAGCCGGAGGTCAGCAGAATTTGCGTCGAAGGGCTGTTGATCCGCATCCAATCAGCAAAGTCGCACCCGCTCATGTCAGGGAGCACGATGTCACTGACGACAAGATTGATCGCGGTGTTCTCAATCAGCCGCTTGGCTTCGTCGGCGCGAAACGCTTCGAGGACATTGTAGCCGAGCAGGCGCAATGTCCGCACCGCGACATGCCGCACGCTGATGTCGTCTTCCACGACCAGAATGGTTTCCGGTGCCGTTTGGCAATTTCGGCCGTTTTCTGTAGGCCGCCGTGGGAGGCGCGGCAACCTCAGGGAGGTAGATGCGCACGGCGGTGCCTTTGGCGAGCTCACTCTCAACGGTGATGTGACCGCCGCTCTGGCCAACAATTCCATAGCAAGTAGCGAGGCCAAGCCCGCTGCCGTGACGATCATCTTTCGTGGTAAAGAACGGTTCGAAAAGATGCTCCTTCACTTCCTGGCTCATCCCCATGCCGTTATCGATCACGCTAATGCGGACGTATTTGCCCGACGGCAGTTCCGGCGGTGATTTCCCATTTGTCGAAATCGTCTCTGTTTTCAATACCAGTGTGCCTCCAGCCGGCATCGCATCGCGTGCGTTAACTGCGAGGTTAATGATAATCTGGGTGAATTGATCCGGATCGACTTTGATGTGTCTTTTTCCGGCATCAGCTCGCAAAGAACGGAGATGTTTTCGCCGAGCAGCCGCAGGATTGAGCGCTCGAGATTATGGATGAGCGTGTTTACTTCCAGAACGCGCGGTTCCAGCGGTTGGCGACGGCTGAACGTGAGAAGCTGTCTGGTCAATGAGGCTGCTCTCCCGGCCGCACTGCGAATTTCGCTGAGATATTTTGCGCCGGTCCCGCGGCCAGAATTTCCGCCACCAGCAGGTCGCTGTAACCGAGAATTGCGGTCAAGAAATTGTTGAAGTCGTGGGCGACGCCGCCCGCCAGTTGACCAAACGCTTCCATTTTCTGGGAATGTGAGAGCTGGTCTCGTAGCTGTTTGCGCGCGGTCACATCCATGAGCACGCCAACGAACCGCACGGCGCGTCCATTTTTGTCGCGCACAAGCAGGGCGCGCTCCAATAACTGAAGGTAATGGCCTTTAGCGTGTCGAAACCGATATTCGCCCGACCAATGCTCCGCTCTGGATTTGATGGCCTCGCGAATGGAGGCGGCTATTCGGGAGCGATCGTCGCGATGAATCTGGTGTTGCCAGAAGGCGATCGTCTGACGTGATGCGCTGGAGGAATAACCGAGGAGGGAATGGAGGCCTTGCGGCCAGGTGAGCGCGCCGCTGGCTAAATCCCAATCCCGAATTGCATCCTTTGTAGCCCGGGCAACCAACTGATAATGATCCGGACTTTTCGTCGCAGCGGTCTTCCGCGAAGTCTGCCGTTGGTTCTCATTGCTATTACACAGATGCGAATTTTTTCTGGCCGCCTTTCGTTGCCGCCGCGTCTGGATGTGAGTTGCCGTGGTTGCTCGCATTCGCCGCGGGGTGAACGTCCGTCCCCAGAAAAGCTAATTCTGTGCCGCTAATTCAAGCGAAGCGTGATTTGGGAACGGCCCATACGGTCGAAAGTGGAAAATGCGGTTATAACCGAAATTTATGGAAAACATGACGGCGGCCTGCGTTTCTCCTCTCAAATCAGAGTGCACGTTTTATCAAAGCGAAATCTTCAGCGAGCAGAGATACCGAGAAGCTTTGCACACCGCGATCGGCGATCGGATGACCTAAATCGCGCAATCGATAACTTTCTAATCAACGACTGACTGTGCGGAGGCCCTGCCGTCCGAGAGCAGCCATGTCGTTCTCGTGCTCAACGTGAAATGTGAGCCGAATATATTTCGCTTCCACGCCGAGCATCGAGACATTGAAGAGACGTTTGCGTTTGAATGAAACGGCGCCGTCTACCGGCGTCCATTTGTCGCTGTCGGCCGAAAGTTTCTCATTCGAAACTGCAATTCTGAGCTCGCCCCGAGCTGCCAGGTTTTCGTTTATCACGGTAAAGCGATCGAGCGGGGAACTCCGCACCAGCGAGATGATAAAGGTGGTGTCGCCTTCCGGCAGCGAACAACTAACGGTGTCGTTGTCCAAAGTAAGAATGTTCTTTTCCGCTTGGCTCTTCAATGCCGCCGGCGCGTCCTGACCGTCAGACAGGCGACGCGCTCGACCGCGCTCATCTGAGGAATATTTGGGGTTTCGTCAGACGTTGCCCTGACTGTCGGCGCCCCGCACATTACTGAACTTGTAGCGGCCAGAATCAGAACGATTACACGCCGAGACTTCAACATACGTCGTTGTTCGAAGCTTAGACTGCGCCACGCTTTTTCTTTTTGGCGAGCTTTTCCACCAAAAATCCCCAGCGTAATCCGTCTTTTCCCTTGAATTACATCGTATCCTGAGTAACCATCGGCAAGGCGGCCACGTTGAAGCTGGAATGTCAATGGCGGCGGATTCGAAACCTTAACCAAGTGCGAGATTTGCGTCGATTTGAGGGCGAGAGGGCAGGGCGGTCGCGCCGCCTTTTGCTGGTCGATCTTTTAGACTCGAGCAGGTGATTTTAATGAGTCGGATAGTCCGTTCCTGTCTGCCCTCCCGGCAAGCGATTGGGTTTCTTCTTGCTTGTCTCCGCATTATTCGGAGCACTTCCCGCCTTAGCGCAGGACGCCGTTCGCCCCTCGCTCGCCGGCGAAGAAGCGGCCGAAGCCCGCCGCCAGGACATCGAGCACATCCCTTATAATTTGATGACCGGCCCGATCAAGATATCGCATCAGCGCCACCCTCGGCTTCGAGTATAACGACAATATCAACCTTTCGGAAAACAATCCGGAGGGAGATTTCATCATTCACCCGCAAGTAGCAATCAATGCCCTCTGGCCAGTCACCCAGCTCAATACCTTGCGATTGATATCGGCCTCGGTTATGCCTTCTATCTTGATCACTCCAGCCAGGACACCAACGGCGTTCTCTCTGACCCCGGGCTCGCAACTTGCCCTGGACGTTTTCGTCGGGGATTTCCGGATCAACTTTCACGATCGCTTCTCGCTGCAACAGGATCCAATCAGCGAGTTGCAGCTTAGCAATGTGGTTGACTATGGCCGCTTCGAGAAATTACGCCGGTGTTTCCGTCCTGCTGGGACTTGAACAAGGCCGTGGCGACGCTCGGCTACGATCACTACCTTTACGTTTCAACCAACTCCAGACCCTCGACTACCTCAATCGCAACGCGGAATGTCTCGTCGGATCGCTCGGCATTTACTTTAACGCCAATGCACTACCGGGGTCGGTCTGGAATCGAGTTTCGTCCACACCTACTACGACCAGAACGTGCTCGAACGACTCCAATGCCGTCGACCAGCTGGCGCATTTCTCGAAACCCAGCTGACCAACTACATGAGGGTGCGTATCGCCGGCTGGTTATCAGATGATCAACTTCGATAACACAGGCTCGGTCTTTGATTCGAACGATGTGAGCGATTACTATGCCAACATCCTCATTTCTCACCGGCTCAACGCTTATATCACGCAAACTCTTGCGGCCGGTCATGAGAATCAGCTCGGGGTGAACTCAGAACTTTGTTACCTTGAATTATGTCCGGCACACACTGACCTGGAATCTCATTCAGCTAATACCTTGCTTTCGAGCGAAGTGTTCTATGAGGATGCTACTGACTCCGGCGGGTTTATCGACGAGACACGTGCATCGTTACGGCGGTGCCATTACCCTCGGCTATCAACTGACGCCGCACGTTACCCTCGGTTTGCGCTATCAGTTTACGGAAAAAGATTCCGATGTGCCTTTCCGCGATTACACCCAGAACCGCATCTTCTTCGACGGCACATACAGCTTTTAAAAGTAGAGGTAGAGGATGAAGGCCACTGTGTTCATAATCATCATCCTAGCGCTTATCCCAATTTCTCGTTAGTAGCGCAGGAAACCAGTCCGTCTCCGACGGCAGCTAAAGCGCTGCCCCGCGATTTGCCGGTTACCAGCACCGTCATGCGGACCAATTCAATGACTGTCCTCGACGATAAGAAACGGCTGGGGTCGAATGATTACGTTAGCTTTCGCGTAGTCGAAGATCGCGATGAGGAGTCGCAAGCATCTTCGCGTGAACGACAATGGCGAAGTTGGAGGTTCCCTACATAGGATTGGTGCCGGCAAAGGGACGGACCTGCCGCGAGCTGGCCTACGCCATCAAGGCCGCGCTCGAGAAGGAGTATTACTATCATGCCACTGTCATTCTTGCGATCGAACGAGTGAGCGAAAAATCGCGCGGCCGGATTTACGTCTACGGCTCGGTCAAGGTCAGGGGCCGCAGGAAATTCCGGCGGATGAAAGTTATACCGTCAGCAAGGCAATTATTCGGGCCGGCGGCTTCGGCGACTTCGCCAACAAGCGAAAAGTGAAAGTCACGCGGAAGAACGGGCAGGGATTTTACCATCGATTTGAAGCGGGTAATCGAAGAAGGACGCACGGACGAAGACATGGTCTTGCAGCCGGACGATCAGATCTACGTCCCGCAACGGCTGATCAACATGTGAAGCTGAATCTTATAACTGCGATGCTTTCCTCAGGTAACGTCAATGCACCCCCCACCTTAACGCCGTTGCTTCCGCTGAAGGAACGATATGACTTCCAAGCTCTGTGTGCCAGAACAGGCTTGCAGCCTGTTTCGTTTCAGCGGGCTAAAAGCCCGCCTCGGCGCACAGCAGAAATGCCTGTGTTCCGGGCTGACTTATAACATGAACGCGTCCTCCCGAGCGACCCGCCGCGGCGCCGTGGTCCACCGCGTTTATCACGCGGATGTATCGCTACTAAATCGCTCCTGCTTCGGCGCTGGTGGATTCTCCTGCCTACCATTTGTTGCGGTCTTTTCGTGGAGGCCTGGCTCATTTTTCAAACCCCGCCCTCATTCCAATCCACCAGCAAGATGATGATGGCAGGGAAGCTCAACATCAACCAGGGTCCGGTTTACAGCGAAGATAACGTCAACTTTTACGGCACCCAAATCCAGCTGATGCAAAGTGCGGAAGTGCGCCGCAGCGCGCAGCCGCCTTGGTCCGTTCCACTAACCCAGAACTTCAGCCCGTTCCGGTCGAGCTAGGCGTCGCGCAGACGTCCTCTGCGACTTCGATTTTCGAGCCTCAGGCAATTGGTAGCTCGCCAGACTACACTCAGGTTACTTACTCAACGCGGTGATGCAGAAGTATCTCGACTTTCAAACGAGGAATGCGCGAGGGCCAGACCCATACCTTTGCCACCGGTATTACCGAGCAGTTGATTCAGGTTGAGAAAGACCTACGCGCGGCCGAGGACGAAATAGCTTGATTTCCAAAAACAGAACAATATCGGGTTTATTCAGGAAGAAGGAAACAGCGCGGCGCAGTATCTGGTGAAACTAAATCAGGATTACGCACGGCTGAAGACTGGAATACGAGCTACTCGAGAAACTCGATCTTGATCAGAACCTGGATCGTGACGAGAAGACACAGACGGAGGCGTCGCCGCCGGCCGCTTCAAGCAACGATCAGGTAGGCATGCCGTTTTCCGATGTTGGTCCGGAAGGCGACTATCTCAAGGCCAAGCAACAGGTTCAGTTGCTCAAAGCAGAACGCGACACGCTCTCGCAAGGATCTGCGGCCAAAGCATCCCAAGATCATCAAGCTAAACGATGAAATCTCGAAGCAGGAGAAATTGATCGAGCTTTTCCGATCCGACGCGTTCGAGAAGCTCGAAACCCGGCGCAAATCCATTGGCAAACAGATGGAGAACCTGCAAGGGAATATCAAGGAGTGGGAAGTGAAAGCGCTCGACCTCAGCCAGAGGCTCGCGCAATTCAACCGCATCAAAGGCAAAGTCGATCGCACCAAACTGCTCTACGACCGGCTAACGAACGATCTGAAGTCAGTTGATGTATCGCAGGTAATCGACACCGGCGATCAAATCTCGACATCATGGAGCCGGCGACACCTCCGGTTTCCGTTCGTCCGGGATTACTAAAGAGTTTACTTCTCGGTTTGTGCAGCGGTGCTCTGGTCGGGATTATGATTCTACTTCTGCTCGATCGCATCGACGATCGGATGGCTTCCTATGGCGAGTTTCAACGTCATTTCTCGAGCAATACGTAACTGAACGAAGCGTTAA
>ERZ1370068.964-contig-10881_pt1 | contig 43841 bp, 64 predicted proteins | sample MGYA00561227_ERZ1370068 | MGnify/ENA primary metagenome ERZ1370068 (study PRJEB38410, sample SAMEA6850437) | metagenome | study: Metagenomic assessment of the ecological functions of the soil: analysis of the soil microbiota associated with the...
CGTTACGTATTGCTGCTTCTTCCGCCGCCGGATACAATGTATCGTGCCCTGGTCAATCGCGATCCGAGTTTTGAAGGGATCTTTTATGCCGGGGTGCGAACAACGGGAATTTTCTGCCGGCCAACTTGCACTCGCAAAAACCGGAGCGCGTGAATGTAGATTTTTTGCGACGCCGAGTGAAGCATTGCATAGCGGGTATCGTCCGTGTTTCGCTGTCATCCGATGGATCCGGATCAGCCGCCGCCACAACTAATTGCACGTTTGCGCGCGGAAGTAGATCGGGCACCCGATGGTCGCCTCACGGATAAGGAACTCGCAGCCATGTCGATCGATCCGTCAACTGCGAGACGGCAATTCAAACGTCATTATGGAATGACTTTCAGGCCTATCATCGCGCCCGTCGGATGGGGCTGGCCTTGCGTGAAGTGCGAAAAAGGTGAGCGGGTGGATGATGCGAAATGGAAGTGGTTTTGAATCAGAAAGCGGTTTTCGCGACGCTTTCACCCGGATTTTTGGCGAACCGCCGACCGCAGCAAAGGCGCAAGGCGGTTTGTTTGCCGAACGAATTGAAACCCCGCTCGGCGCGATGCTGGCGATTGCGGACGACGAGGGGCTTCGTTTGCTCGAGTTCGTTGATCGACGTGCGATGGAGCGCGAGCTGTCGATCTTGCGACAGCGGCTCCGGACCAATGTCGTTCCCGGTGAACATCGGCATCTCGATGCGGTTCGTTCTGAACTGGCCGATTATTTTTCGGGAAAGAATCTCCGGTTCAATGTTCCGCTGGCGCCGGTTGGTTCGCCATTTCAACTTCGTGCCTGGGAACTGTTGCGTTCACTTCCAACCGGCGAAACGCGCTCTTATTCGTGGATGGCGAAGAAACTCGGCGACGTCGAGATGCGCCGCGCGGTCGGGCGCGCCAATGGCGACAACATGATCTGCATCATTATCCCGTGCCATCGCGTCATTCGAGCGGATGGATCGCTTTGTGGTTACGGCGGCGGCCTTTGGCGGAAGAAATGGCTGCTCGATCACGAGAAGCGAGTGCTCAGGAATGGTGATAAATGAAAAGTGATTGGTGATAGGATTTCTTCGGGTGACTAGCTCGTTCTCCAGCGGTGTTATAGTTTCTCCCAAGTTCACGAAACTTATGAGTCGAATAGGTCTCATAAGACCGCGCATCTTGGTCCAAATCGAGTCCGTGGTTCCGTTCTTTTGCGCGATTTCGCGTGTTTAGCGGATTACGCGGATGAAAACGGGATTTGTTAACTTTCGCAATCAGGATTTTCGACAAACCGTCGATGCGTGTCACTGGATGCGCACACCCTCTGGATCCTGTCCGCCCTGGACAGACGGCCACTTTGCCTGGCCCTTCGCCCGAGGATTCAAAAGTAACCTGGGCATCGGCGATCTTCATAAAAGAAGTCGTGCTTGCCTTCGGCAAACATTTCGAACCCTCTGTCCGTCCAGCAATTGTCCGACCGGGCGGTTGCCTCGCGCGTCACCGTCATGATATCGGTCGGCGAAAACTGGTAGCGCCCGTGTAGCGATCCAGAATTTCTGGGCGAAGAGAGATTTCTTTATGAGGTTTGGGGATGTGGAGGTCGACCGGAATGCGTTCGTCGAGCAAACGTGCCGATGTCATCGACGCCGACGGCAGTCTGGGCGTTGGCCAGCGCCACCACGCCTATGCGCGCTTTGGGATCGAAGCCGATGAAGCTTCTGTATCCACCGACACTGCCATTTTTCCAGACTATTTCGCTCACCATCAACGGCCACGTTCCAAGCAAGAGCGATTTGCGTCGATGGTTGCATTCCCCCTGGACGGCGGGTGTTCAGCATCGATTTCATCGCCGCAAGTAACGGAAGTTGCTTGGAGCCGAGGAAAGGCCAAAAAACTTCAGCAGGTCGTTAGCTGCGTGGAGAGTAACGCTCCCGCGCTTTGCAGCGCGCCGAAACGCCACTCGCCCGGGATGGGCGTGAGCTCGCTGTTGTAACCCCGCCGCCATTCGACTTTTCATCGCCGGGGTATGATCCGGATGCGGGTGTCCCTTCCCCATCCCGAGCGGCTGCGTGATGCGGGACTCGACGAGCTCCGGGTAAGTCGCGCCCATCCGTTTCTCGAGGACATGGCCAAGCAATCCATGGCCAAGATTCGAGTATTCGCATTTTCGTCCCGATATCGCGTAGTGAGGGCAAGAGGATGAAAGACATTCGCACATCAGATCCGCGGTGTAGCCTCGGTATTTGTCGTTCGTGCTGGATCTTTGAAACAGCAGATTAGTCGGCCGCAACGGCAACCCGGACGCGTGCGTGGCCAGATCGACCAGAGCGATCTGCTTGCCGCCACGCTCCGGCAGTTTCACCTCTTAGCGTCCAGGATAGCTTCTGCGGCCGGATCGTCGAATATCCACGTCACCGTGCGCTGCGCCAGGTCGGCCAGGAGCAAGGCGGTAAATGCTTTGCGATCGAGCCGACGTCGAACACGGTGTCGCCATTAACCGGAGTCGTTTGTCGCTTAACCCCGTCGCCCCATACGAGATGATGTGAGATCCTTGGCATCGATCACTCCAATCAACAATGCCGGTCGCCTGTTTCTGCAAATCGATGCGCGTCGACAGCATCTGGCGGATTGCTTCATCCGCGACGAGGATTGGCGGAGTCCCGCGACGCTGCCGCCCACTTCGCCGCCAACAGCAAGATGAAGAAGATGCACCGCGGCACATCGGCCTAAAATATAGATGGCGGAGGACGTGTCCTACTTTGCGATGCAGACGTTCTTCGGTTCGGTGAAAAAGCGGAGTGCTTCTTCGCCGCCTTCGCGGCCGACGCCGCTTGCTTTCATGCCGCCGAACGGGACGCGCAGGTCGCGCACCAGCCAGCAATTCACCCAGACCGTTCCGGTGTGAATCTGTTCCGCGACGCGATGGGCGCGATTCAGGTTCTGCGTCCAGACGCTCGAGGCCAGGCCGTACTCGGTGTCGTTGGCGTAGCCGATCACTTCTTCTTCGTTGTCGAACGGCGTGATCGTGACGACCGGGCCGAAGATTTCCTCGCGATTCGTCGCGACATGAAACAGGCAAATCGGTGATGACCGTCGGCTGGAAGAAGTAACCCGACTGACAGCGCTCGTTGATCGATTCCGGCGCCGAACCGCCGAGCGCGATCTTGCCGCCTTCTTTCTGCGCAAGATCGACATAGAACTTTATTTTATCGAGCTGCGCTTTGTTCACGATCGCGCCCTGATCCGTTTTCTCTTCCAACGGATCGCCGACTTTTAGCTTCGACGCTTTTGTCGATGAAGCGATCGACGAAATCTTTGTAGGCCGAGCGCTCGACGAACACGCGCGAACCGCACAGGCAGACCTGGCCCTGGTTCGCGAACGACGAGCGCACGCTGCCGGCGATGGCGGCGTCGAGGTCGGCGTCGGCGAAGACGATGTTTGGATTTTTCCGCCGAGCTCGAGTGAAACTTTCTTGAACAACGGTGCGCACGCTTCCGCTACTTTGCGTCCGGTCACCGTGCCACCGGTAAACGAGATCGTGCCGATCTTCGGATGCGCCGTGATCGCGGCGCCGACATTCGGTCCGGTGCCGTGGACGACGTTGAGCACGCCGTTCGGCAATCCGGCTTCGCGACAAATTTCGCACAGCAGATACGCGGTCATCGGCGTCAGCTCGCTCGGCTTTGGCGATGGCGGTGTTGCCGACCGCGATGGCGGGCGCGATTTTCCAGCTCAACAAATAGAGCGGCAGGTTCCATGGCGAAATCAAGCCCGCGATGCCGCGCGGCTGACGCAGCGTGTAGTTGAACGCGACGTTGTCGGTGATGTGCGCTTCCGATTCGGTGTGCAGGATCGCGGTCGCGAAGAAGCGAAAATTGCTGGCGGCGCGCGGAATGTCGAGCGTGCGCGCAAGCGAGAGCGGTTTGCCGGTGTCGATTGATTCAGCGCGGGCGAGCTTCTCGAGATCGCGCTCGATCAGGTCGGCGATGCGCAGAAGAATGCGCGACCGCTCCGCCGCCGGCGTTTCTCGACCAATCCGTGAACGCCTTCTCTGCCGCGGCCACGGCAAGATCGACATCGCGCGCATCGCTGTCCGCGACCTGCGAGTATGGCTTTCCCGTCGCCGGCTCGATATTGTCGAGATATCGTCCACCGACGGGCTCGACGAATTGGCCGTCGATGAAGTTTTGGATTTTCTCAGGTAATTGTGTCATGTCGAGCGAAGTCGAGACATCATCTTAAGTCAGACTAATGAGGATTCCTCGACTTCGCTCGGAATGACAACGCGGGTGACCGATAAGCCGACCGGGAACATCAGCAACTCTGAGTTAAGGCGAGCTTCACTGAATGGCTCGCTCAACACCAGGTGAAAAGATTTGCAGCCAGAGCGGCTTGAACAAAGCCATGCGGACTACGTCCTGATGTTTATCGCCAACTGTGATGTCGTCGAGAAAGACTCCTTCGAGTTCGAAACCAAATCGGCTGTTCAGATTGATGTTGCGAATGTTGATGTCACGCGAGTGAATGTAAACCTTGTTCAGGTTCCGGATTATAAACGCATAGTAAAGAAAGCCGAAGGTCGCTCGCTTTCCGATTCCTTTACCCTGTAAGCCAGATTCGCCTACCAGCTTTTTCATCTCCAGTTTGCCCGCCGTCGTGTCAATATTCTCGCCCCCGATAATTCCCACCGCTTCGTTGTTGTAGTCGATGCTGAAGTATTCTCGCGTTGGTGAAGTAAAATACTCTTGTAGCTTGCTTTTGTTTTCTGGAAACGCTGGCACAAAGCTTTCGCGCACGGCCCGGTCTTTGAGCCAGTCGCCGACCTTGTTTACCACCTGCTTTTGCAGCGGACGAAGCGTCACGTGTTGGACGGCGAGCTGCTTGCGCTCCGCCCATTCGTCTTTCACCGACGCCAGCGTAAAGATTCCGTTATAATATCCGACGTCTTTGTCAGGTCTCTTTCCCTTCGCTAGCAGATTGTCGAGCAGGTGCGAAGCGACCCTGATGACCTCTGGCTGGCCAACACCGTAGTTGATGAGTTCGTTGTAAAAGCCTTTCGCGACGAGTTTCAGCATCTGATCTCGCTGCTTCTTGCTGGCAATGTCTTTGTCGCTCTGCTCGTCCATCCCTGCCGCCATACTATTGCAAGTTCGGACCTGAAATCTACCTACTCGCGCCCGTTTTAATTTCCTGCTCAACCTGACCATGAACCTGCGCCGACATGTTCACTTGCCCGGTTCGTGTAAAACGGTGAGGGAGGGATTCGAACCCTCGGCACTTTTGGAGGCATGGCGCTTTAGCAAAGCGCTGCTTTCGACCACTCAGCCACCTCACCAAATTCGGTCGCGAGAATATGACGAGTAATCAGCGATTGCCAATATGGTAAATGCAGATTGCTGATTGTTGATTGCTGATTGAATGGTCTTCTCGTGATCAGCGAAAAGGAGGCACACGCGAAAATTCTGTCGGCAGTCGTCCCATTGCCGGCAACAAGAGTCTCGTTAGGCGACGCGCTTGATCGGTTCGCTGCGCACAGATCTCTTCGCGACAATCCCGCTGCCGCCTTTCGACAATTCGGCGATGGATGGTTACGCGGTCGTGGCAGGATCAGCAGGAAGAAATGCCCGGTTGAAAATCGTTGGGGAACAAGCAGCTGGTCCTTCGAAAAATCTATCGCTCTCGGCGTCCGAAGCAGTCCGTATTTTTACCGGCGCGCCCATTCCGACCGGGGCTGATGCGGTCGTGATGCAGGAAGAAACAGAACGTGAAGGCGATTTTGTTTTGATCCGCGCCGAACAAGTTTCGGCGGGCGATTTCGTCCGCAAGCCGGGGCCGATCTTGCTATCGGACAGCAAATTTTAAAGCGAGGCCATCGACTGCTCCCGGCGAGGCTTGGTTTGCTTGCTTCACAAGGAATTGAATCGGTCAGTGTAGTACGCGTGCACGGGTGGCGATCGTAACGACTGGGACGAGCTGGCGGGACCGAGGAAACAACCACGGGTTGGCGAAATTTTTGACAGTAACGGGTGATGCTTGATGCACTTGCAGCGAGAACAGGCGCGCAGGTGACGATGCAAAGGCATTGTCCCGACAACTTCGATACTCTTTGCACGACATTGCGAGATGCTGTGCAATATGATGCCCTGATCATCAGCGGTGGTGTTTCAGTAGGGGAGCATGATCTGGTGCGCGAAGCGTTGCGCGAGATCGGCGCGGAGATCGACCTCTTGGCGCGTGGCCGTAAAACCCGGCAAACCCTTTTGTTCGGCAAACGCGACCGCTGCCTGATTTTCGGGCTTCCTGGAAATCCGGTCTCCGCCTTCGTCACCTTTCTGACATTCGTGCGCCCCGCGTTGTTGCAGATGATGGGGGCGACGAACGCTGCTCTCACTTTGCCTCGGGCAAGCGCTTCGTCTGACCCACGAAGTTACGGGCGACGAAACGCGGCCTCATTATTTTCGAGGCGAATTGAGCGGCACGCGCTTTACCGTGATTGGACGTCAGGAATCGCATGCGCTTTTGGACTTGCTCGCGCCTAACGCCTTGCTCCGAGTTCCGCCGGGAGAAAGGTTAAGCGCAGGCAGCGACCGTCGAAGTCTTGTTAATCCATTAAATTACGATGCCGGCCGTTGACACGTTGATCTCACCCCTTAGTTTTACCGCGGTGAAATTGAAGCAACGCTGGCCGAACCCACTACGGCAATTTCGGGCCGATGCGGAACGGCCTCTCCCATATTATAATGGAAATGCAGCGTTGTTTTCTCCTGCACTCTCTGCAAAGAACTCGCTCCCGGTAACGTTTCCTTCTCCCAATATTTTCTTCTGGCCGCGCTTCGATCAGAAAGAGGTGCTAACGATGTCTGCAATCGCACAAAAGATGGGGCACCACCACGGCGGCAGCGAGCGGATTGGTGGCGCGGCTGGAGAATCTCGGCTATGTCACGCGCGCATCCGGGGCGCAGGATCGGCGAAAGGTGATGGTCTGCATCACTTCGAAAGGGTTCAGCGCTGGTGCGGCGGATCCGCGACGAGATGATGGAGAACCTGATGAAGTTGATGGCGCACCTGACGCCATCGGAGAACAAGGCGTGGTTGCAAATTTACTACTAAAAATTTATGACTTCTGTCAGGCAAAACATTCTTCCAACAACCGCTGGGAATGTTAGCTAATACCTGCGTCTGGCATTAACTTCGCGCTTTTCCTAGGGGAAAACCTTTTCTAAGAGCATACCAATGAATCGTCTTAGCCGCGTCGCATTGAGTGCAGTTGTGCTTCTGGCGGTGCAGGCCAACGGGGGGAAAGGGTGGTCGCAACGGATAGCAGCGCGCCGCGAAGATTTACCGTTGAATGAAGCGATCCTGACCGCGCTCCAACGCAATCCGACTCTCCTCATCGCGGAACAAGAGATTAAACGAACGCAAGGCGTGATCATTCAGATCAGGGCCGAGATGCTACCGCACATCAACGCAAGCGGGAATTTTGACTGGACTGATCCGAACTTGATTGGCGCCCGGATATTTGGGAAATACAGCGACCGGAACCCGGCATAACGCCTGCGGTAGCACGCGCCACGGGCGCAGCCGCATCGCTTGTTGACTCACCGCCGTCGCAGGTCAGGGATGTCGCAAGTCCTGCCTTGGCCGCCCGATCGGCGACTCCGAATATTACCAATATCTCAGAGAGCGATGTTTCCTACAGCATCAGCGTTCTTGGGACGACAGCTGATCTTTAACGGCACCACTTGGCCGTCGATTCGCGGTACCTTCTTTCAGCGAGACAGCGCCTATTTCGCGATTCCGCAATATTCTGACCAACTCATCGCGACTGTGAAAACGCAATTCTACCAGATAGTGGTCAACCGAGAGCTCATTAAAGTTCAGGAGGCAATCGGTGAACTTGCTGGACAGCCAATTGAAGGACCAGCAAAATCGCTTTGAAGCAGGAACAGTTCCACGGTTTAACGTGTTGCAGGCGGAAGTCGCTTACTACAACCAACTTCCGCTATTAATCACCGCGCAAAACAACTATCGAATATCGACAGCTTACTCTGGCCAAGACCCTTGGGCTCGATTTTCAACCACGACGCGGTGAAAACCCGCCGCTCGAAGTAATAGGCGAAATGCCATACGTCCCGCGCACCATCGCCCTGGCCGATGCGATTGAGCTTGGAAAACAACGGCGGCCGTTTCTCAAACAGGCGCGGGCAAACGTCTTGAACCAGAGACAGCAACTGCGCGCGGCGACCGGCCAGTGGCTCCCAACTATCACCACTACCGGCGGCGGCGAATGGGTAAGCTCGCCGACAAACTCGAGCTGGCACGATATTTCAAAAGGTTGGATCGCCCAGGTGCAGGGCAGCCTGCCGATTTGGGACAGTGGCCAGATATGCTGGCCAGGTCAAACAACAGCGTGCGCTCCTTTCGGAGGCGAAATTCACTTACGAGGATGACGCTCGGCAGGTTGAGCTGGAAGTGCAGACGGCGTATTCAAATTTGCAGCAGAACCATGGAACTGATTAAGAGCCAGGAGAAGAACGTGGGACTAGCCGAGGAAGCGCTACGCCTCGCCAAAGCCCGGCTCGACGCTGGAGCAGGGGTGCAGTTGGATGTCCTCAACGCCCAGGTCCAGTTGCTCACGGCGCAATCGACGCAATTGCAAGCGCTTTTCGGCTACAATTCGTCCCTCGCAGAATTCGACCGGCCACGGGCGCGCAGAGTACTTATACCGAGTCGTTCGACAATCTGGCGCCACGTGCGACGCGATCGAAGACCTATGATACCAAGCAGTGGGATGGACGCGGTGGGCGAACATAAAACAGTTCGGCCTCTGGCGTATTACCAAATCGCAGGGCCACTCCCACATCCAAATAACCTTTAGTCATCTAATCCACGCGCCCCTTGCCTACCGCATGTTTTAAAATCTGGCGTGTGAACCTAATTTGGGATTGGGGATTCCGTAATGCAGCTGCCGATCGAAACATTTCCCGCGCTGGAACGTGCCGGTTGTCACCACGGGTTCGTCGGGCGTGTTCCGGGAATTGAGCTGTCGCATGACAAAGCGGTTGTCTTGGAAAACCTCGACAAGGTGCATCGGCAGGCGCGGCAGATTCTTGGCTTGGGTGATCGAAAATTCATTACGGTGCGCCAGGTTCACGGAGACAAGATCGCACGAGTCGATTCTGTTCCTGCCACTGATCGCTGTTTCGAAGGTTGCGATGGGTTGATTACCAATCAGCGCCGAAGTCTGCCTCGGGATTTACGTAGCTGACTGCTGCGCGGTTTACCTGGTCGACCGAAATGCCCGGGCGATTGGTTTGGTTCATTCCGGCAAAAAGGGACAGCCTTAGGAGTCGTTAGGAGCGCGATCGAATCGATGCGGCAAGGTTTTGGAATTGAGTCTGGTGATCTGATTGTGCAACTGAGTCCCTGTATTCGACCACCGCACTACGAGATTGATTTTGCCGCAGACATCGTCCGGCAATGTCGCGACGCAGGCATCGAGGAAATTTTCGAGAGCGGCGTCTGCACTGCCTGCGATCTCGAGCATTACTATTCGTATCGGGCCGAAAAGGGTCGCACCGGACGCATGCTGGCGTTGCTGGCGCTGTAGCCACGGCATTCCGTTGCGGTGAGCACGCCCCGACCTCCCTTCGCCAAGCTTCGCCGCGGCACGCAGAGCGGGGCGGCTACATTACGTCTGCGTCTCCAACCCGGCGCCGCGCCTCAGCGGACAAACTCCGCGCTTCGTGATTGCGGTGGCTGACGAAATCGAAAAATTCGCGACCGACTTCCGTCCATTCCGCTTCGCGCGGATTTCTCCAGCGCTTGTCGCGTATTGAGCCCGCTTTGATAAAGCAATTTGAACGCACGTTTGATTTCATCTCTTTGCCCCGCGGAAAATTTGGCCCGCCGCAATCCGATCGATGTTCAATCCAAAGACCATGGTTTCGTTCCGCCGCCAGGGTAAATGGGGGCAAATCTTTCCAAAGGCGGAGCTGCCCTGCGCCATCACCAGTCGGCCGACGCGCATGTTTTGGTGAAAGTCGTTCCACCGCCGACGAAACGCCTGGTCCAGAATCTCCACATTTCCGCCCAGCAAAACATTGTTGGCAATAATCACATTGTTTCCAACGCTGCAGTTGTGCCCGATGTGCACGCCCACCATGAGAAAATTTTCATTCCCAATTTTTGTCGCGCTCCTTCCGTCGAGCCGCGGTGAATGGTGCAGTATTCACGAATCAGATTTTCATCGCCGATTTCGACCCGGCTTCGTGTTGTCCGAAAAGCGAACATCTTGCGGGCACTTCCGATAATCGTGCCGTGCCCGATTCGATTGCCTCGGCCGATGGATACTTCCCTTCAATCACGACATTAGCGCCGATCACGCAATCGTCCGCGATGGTAACGGCGCCACCAATAATGCTGTGCGGACCGATCTCAACGTTCGCGCCAATCTTCGCCCCCGAACCAATGATGGCAGTGCGGTGAATCATTTAAAGCACACCTGCTTCCTTGAAGCTGAAGTAAGGCGCACGACCTTCCGTGGGCGAACCGATGATGACGTGATCGAGCAGTTTGATTTGCAATAGCTCAGCGGCCTCGGCCAGTCGGCGGGTCAAGCTGTGGTCGGCACTGCTGGAGTGGGATCACCCGACGGATGGTTGTGCACGACAATGATGGCGTAGCGCTGCCGCGAGGAGCGGCGGGCCGAAATACTTCGCGAGGATGAGCAATACTTTCGTTCACGCTTCCGAGCGAAATCTCTTGCGTCTCGAGCAATCGATATCGGGTATCGAGCAGGAGCACGCGCAGCGATTCTCTGTGCAGCGCGCGCATTTCCGCGCCGAAAAATTCATTCACCAACTCAGGCGAATCGATCTTTTCGCGCGAGATTTTTTCTTGGCCATTCGTTCTCCGAGCTTGAATGCAGCCGCCAGTTGCACTGCTTTGGCGGAACCAATGCCACGAATCTTTCTCAGCTCGCTGGCTGACGTTCGCGTAAGGCCACTCAGCGTCTTGTATTTCTCCAAAATCTCGCCGCCCACTTCCACCGCATTCTTTACCGCGCACGCCCGTCCGCAACAAAATCGCGATCAGTTCACGATTCGTCAGGGGCGTCGGCTCCGCGCTTTAATAGCTTCTCGCGCGGACGATCTTCCTCCGGCAGCTCGCGAATTTTGACCGCCGCCATCGCGCCCGCTGGTTAGGCCGCTTGCACGCGAAGCGATTGTAGCATCAGCGTAATCGTGTCTGCGAAAAGATGGAGCGATTCGAGGGCGCGCGATTCAGTGCAAATCTTCGAGTTGCGTCCGGGCCTCGTTGCGAAGCGCGCGACGCCGCTGGCAAGCGACTCGTCCATCGCGGCTGCCGCCGTCGTTTTTAGCAAAAGACTGACCGAAGCGTAATCGCCTTCCAGAATGAGCTGGCAATAGCGCTCCTTCTCGATCGCCGAAGCATGGTTTAATAGCCGCAACATTGGCAGCGTCATCTTGCCCTTGCGCAAATCGGTCCCCAGCGTTTTACCCGTTGCGCTCTCACGCCCCGCCAGATCGATGCAGTCATCGTAAATCTGATAGGCGGCGCCGAGATGTCGTCCGAAATTTGCCAGCGCTTCGACTTGCGGCGCAGGAGCATTATTCAATTTCGCCCCAAGTTCGGCCGCGATGGCAAAGAGAGTGGCAGTTTTTAGTTCAATGATCCGAAAATATTCCTCTACCGCCAGGTGCAGATCGAACCGCCGCTGCGTTTGGATAATCTCTCCGGTGCAGACATCGCGGGTGGCCCGCGCAATCGCACGACTGACCCCAGGGTCATCGAATTTCGTCGAAAGGTCGAGTGCGTGCGCGAAAAGGGAGTCGCCAAGAAGCACGCTCAGGGCATTGCCCCAGCGTGCATTCAAGGTTGGCTGGCTACGACGGCGTTCGCCTTCATCCATTACGTCGTCGTGCACGAGAGTTGCGAGATGAATCAGCTCCACAATTACCGCCAGATCGATGTGCGCCTGGGTGACCGCGCCCGTGGCCGCGCCGGCCAGGAGAGCAACCAGCGGTCGCATCCGTTTCCCACCGCTGTCCAATGCGTAGCTAATGTAACCTTCGATCGCTGGATCGAATGCTTGCGTTTGCTCGGCGATACGAGCCGAGACCTCGTCCAATTGCGGCTGCACCACTGACGCCACTCGCGTCAACGGACTAATTTTTAGCGGTGCCGCGGTCGAGCGCAGGGAAACTTCCACCATCTCAGAATAGAAGACCGGTTTTTAATGTCAAAGCTCCAAGCGCATTTCTGCGAATTTGGTTGGAAGGGAGGGACGCTGTCCGTCCCAAAATGCATGGGACGCCATATCTAGCGCCGTCGCAGCCAATCGACGGTTCGCATACTTTGTTGTCGCTAGTTCTTCTGCCGCATGCAAAACGCCGGCCTCAACTCTGCCTTCGACAATCCGCTCGCCCAACAATTGCGCGAATGCGTTTCGAAACCGCTCATCCAAATTTCCGCGCTGAATACTTCCCTGGTGGAGCAAACCGCTGCGGGTCTTGCGCTGGGCGGCTCCCGCAATCTTACGGCCGCTTTCGATTACATCGGACACGACCGGATTGGCAAAACAAGCGTCAGAAATTTTCGGCGCCTTCGTTTCAGTGAGAACCGTGACGATTCCGTTTTCGCGCAACGCATTACCCAGCATCGAATGCACTCGCTGATAAATTACGTTCGATGGCAGTGCGAAAGTGCCATCCTGCGCTCCGATCATGATCGAATAAGTCAGGTCCTCGCCGTGCGGCACAATGCCCCCACCTGTCCAGCGGCGAACTACGTCGCGATTCCCCGCGATCTCGCGCGCCTCAGCAAATCTTACGAAGTAACCGAAGGAAACCGACGGTGCGTTCCAGCGATAAAATCGCAGAATCGCAGGCCGTGCCGTTGGGAGAAGGACTTCGTCGATCGCCATGTTGAGCGGTCCGGGACGCGGCGTCGGATCGTCAATGACAATCAGTTCGTGAAACACAGGTTTCGATTTCCTCGAGAATTTTTCTGGCTGCAATGGTCGGATCGGGCGCAGCCGTGATCGGTCGCCCAATTACAAGATAGTCCGCGCCGGCAGCGACGGCCTCCGCAGGCGTCATGATACGTTTCTGATCATGTTCCTCGCTTCCGCGCGGGCGAATTCCTGGTATGACCAGTTTCAAACTTTCGCCAACTGCTTTTCGCAATGCGCCGATTTCCTGTGCGCTGGCAACAAGGCCGCCGATGCCACAATCCGCGCCGATTTCTGCCAATCGAACGACTTGCCGGGAAACGTCTTCAGCCATTCCGATTTCGCGCAACGTCTCACTATTTGTGCTTGTCAGCACCGTCACACCCAGAAGTAACAAATTCTCGGGCGCTGCGGCCACAGCGGCACGCACCATCTCGGCACCGCCGCTGAGATGCAGACTCAGCATTTGGACATCCAGCTTTGCGACCGACTGGACCGCTCGTGCGACTGTGTTTGGAATATCGTGTAGTTTGAGATCGAGAAAACGCGGGCGCCCGTTTCTCGAATCGCGCGCACGAGATCTGGTCCCTCGGCCGTGAAAAGTTGTAATCCAATTTTCATCCATCCGGCGAACGGTGCCAGAGTCAACGCCAGAGAAATTCCTTCTGCGCGCGTGCCAACATCCAGCGCGATAATTAAACGGTCGCGCGCGGAAGGTTTCATCTCGTCAATTTCGGCTAATTTGTGAGCAGAATGCAAGGTATCGAAGAATTGGCCCACGCGAAGGTGAACCTTTTTCTGCGCGTGCTACGCCGCCGCGAGGATGGCTTTCACGAAATTGAAACTTTTATGGCCCCGATCACGCTCTGCGATTCGCTTGAGCTGGAATCCGCGAATGCATTCGAATTTCGTTGTGATGAGCCTGGCCTTGCCGGCGATGACAATTTGGTCGTTCGCGCCGCCCGCTTGTTTTTTCCGAGACAAATCGCGCGCCGAAGGTTCGACTTACGCTTCGCAAAGAAATTCCGCACGGCGCTGGGCTGGGCGGCGGCAGTAGTGACGGGGCCGCAGCCTTGCGCGGGCTCAACCGCTTCTTCGACACCGGGCTTTCGAGTGAAAAGCTAAGGACTTTGGCGGCGCAATTGGGTTCAGACGTTTCGTTTTTTGTGAATGAAACTGCTGCGACTTGCAGTGGGCGAGGGAGATCGTGAAGCCGGCCTCTTTGCGAGTACCATTGAGTTTGTTGCTGCTGAAATCCGAATTCGGGGTCCCGAGTTCCTGGGCCTATTCACGTTGGCAGGCTACGCGCGAAGCTGCGGCGAAATCTATCAATCGCAAAAATTCGGCGACATCACTTTTGTGAACGATCTGGAACGCCCTGTGTTCGAGAAATTTGTTTTTCTCGCACACGTGAAATCGTGGTTGCTCAAACAACCGGAAGTTGGTGCTGCGTTAATGTCGGGGTCAGGTTCGACGATTTTCGCGGTTTTGCGGTCCAATGTAGATGGCGATTTGGTTGCTAAGCGCGCAAAGTCCGAGCTCGATCCCGAATTGTGGTCGTGCGTCTGCGACACACTCTGATTCCGGGTAGCGCACGCGTCCCGCCTGCTGGCGAGCGCGTCCTCGCGATCGCGAACTTTGCATCTGCGTCGATTCGCTCGACGTGATCAAATCGTCAGGAAAAGTCTGTTTCGGCGAGACGCCGAAACCAACACGCGAGGCGCGTGCGCTACCTGGAGGAATTTGCTGCCGCGATTATTCTTATTCCCCGGCGCTTCGTCGCAAACTCGCGATTGCGTATTCGCGATTGAGTTTGGCGATAAAACTTGCGCTGATTTCCGCGGGGCAAACCGCTTCGCATTCGTAGGTGTTCGTGCAATTACCGAAACCTTCTGCGTCCATCTGCCGCACCATTTTTGTCACTCGCGAGGTCCGTTCCGGTGCGCCTTGCGGCAAAAACGCGAGATGCGAAACTTTTGCGGCGGTGAAGAGCATGGCCGATGCGTTCGGACAGGCCGCGGCGCAGGCTCCGCAACCGATGCACGCGGCCGCTTCCATCGCCAGATCCGCGTTATGTTTTGGGACCGGAATTGAATTCGCCTCCGGCGCGGAACCGGCGCGCGCCGCGATGAAACCACCAGCCTGCACGATACGATCAAGCGCGCTCCGATCGATCACCAGATCGCGCACCAGCGGAAATGGCTTCGCTCGAAACGGCTCCACCGTAATTGTTTTGCCGTCATCGAAAGACCGCATGTAAAGCTGGCAGGCAGCCGCGGGATGTTTCGGACCGTGCGCTTGTCCATTAATCGTTAGGGCGCAGGTTCCGCAAATTCCTTCGCGGCAATCGGAATCGAAGGCAATCGGCGCTTCGCCACGTTCTGTGAGCTCGTCATTAACGATATCGAGCATCTCGAGGAATGAGGTGTCGGGAGAAATATTGCGCGCCTCATAAGTGCCGAACTCGCCTTTTGATTTGGGGTTCGCTTGTCGCCAGATCTTAAGCTTGGAAGTTCATGGGCGCGATAAACAACTCGCGTCATTCTGAGCGAAGTCGAAGAAGCGTCGAAGAAGTCCGCGACGTTACCGGTAAGGTTTCATGGCGGGATCCGTCGACTTCGCTCGGGATGACGGCGTGATGTCTCATTTGTAACTCCTTTGCGTAAGATGCACCGCCTCAAAATGCAGCGGCTCACGATGCAATTTCGGACGCTCGACTTTTCCATTCCCCTGAAATTCCCACGCAAAAACGGCAGCGAAATTTTCATCATCACGCTGGGCCTCGCCGTCGGGCGTTTGATGTTCTTCACGGAAATGGCCGCCGCATGATTCGTCCCGCTCAAGAGCATCGATGCACATCAATTCGGCGAATTCGAGAAAATCAGCGATGCGCCCGGCGCGTTCGAGCGATTGATTATAGCTTTCGCCTTCGCCCGGAACGCGCACCTTTTTCCAAAATTCGTCGCGCAACTCCGGAATTTTCTCGAGCGCCTCGCGCAAACCTGCGGCATTGCGCGCCATGCCGCACTTGTCCCAAAGCAACAGCCCAAGCTCACGATGGAATGAGGTAAGAGTGCGATCCCCATTCACCTCCAGTAATTTTTCACGCGCGCGCGACTTCGGACTCGACCCGCTTGAATTCCTCATGATCCGTCGAAGGGCGCTTGCCGATCTGTCCGGCGAGATAATTCGGCAAGGTGTAGGGCAAAACAAAGTAACCATCGGCCAAACCTTGCATGAGGGCGCTGGCTCCGAGCCGGTTCGCGCCATGATCGGAAAAATTCGCTTCCCCGATGACATGCAGGCCGGGAATGTTGCTCATTAAATTGTAATCCACCCACAACCCGCCCATGGTGTAATGCACCGCCGGATAAATCCGCATCGGCGTTTTGTAGGCGTCTTCTGCCGTAATGTTTTGGTAGATATCGAAAAGATTTCCGTAGCGCTCGCGAATGGTATCTTCGCCCAGACGCGAGATAGCGTCGGCAAAATCGAGATAAACCCCGCGTCCCCCAGGTCCGACACCACGTCCTTCGTCGCACACTTCCTTGGCCGCGCGCGAAGCGATGTCGCGGGGCGCGAGATTTCCGAAGCTTGGATATTTTCGCTCGAGATAATAATCGCGGTCTGGATCCGGAATATCCTTCGGCGGTTTGGCGCAATCTTCAGCCCGCTTCGGCACCCAAACGCGTCCGTCATTGCGCAGCGATTCAGACATCAAAGTCAGTTTGGATTGATGCTGACCGGTGACTGGGATGCAGGTGGGATGAATTTGGGTGAAGCAGGGATTACCAAAGAGCGCGCCACGTTTGTAAGCGCGATAGGTGGCGGTGACGTTGCAACCGCGCGCGTTGGTCGAAAGAAAAAACATTGCCGTAACCACCGGTCGCAAGAACTACGGCATCGCCGGCGAAGGCATCGATTTCCCCGGTGCAAAGATTGCGGCTGATGATTCCCTTGGCATGACCATCGACCAGAACGAGGTCGAGCATCTCGGTCTGAGGGAACATTTTCACCGTGCCGAGCGCGACTTGCCGGCAGAGGGCCTGATAGGCGCCGAGCAGAAGCTGCTGGCCGGTTTGGCCACGGGCGTAAAACGTCCGTGAAACCTGCGACCCGCCGAAGGAACGATTGGCGAGCAGGCCCGCCATACTCGCGCGCGAACGGCACGCCCTGCTCGGTGCATTGATCGATGATGAGATTGCTGACTTCGGCCAACCGGTAAACGTTCCCTTCGCGCGAACGGAAATCGCCGCCTTTGATCGTGTCGTAAAACAATCGGAAAACGCTGTCGCCGTCGTTTTGGTAATTCTTGGCGGCATTGATCCCGCCCTGCGCCGCAATGGAATGGGCGCGACGCGGCGAATCCTGATAACAAAAACATTTCACCCGATAACCAAGCTCGCCCAGAGTGGCCGCGGCCGATCCGCCGGCCAGTCCCGAACCGACCACAATGATCTCAAATTTGCGGCGATTATTCGGGCTAACGAGACGCGAATTATTCTTGTGGTTCCGCCATTTTTGCTCGAGCGGACCGGGCGGAACTTTGCCGTCGAGTTTTCCGATCATAATTGCTGCGCCGGTTGGATGAGGCCGAGCAAAACCGCGACCGGGATGGCGGTGTAACCGATGAAAAGAAGCCAGGCGAAAACGCGCGCGCCAAATGCGAGCTGCGGCGTCAACTTCTTATCGTTCAGACCGAGCGATTGGAAAAAGCTCGAAGCACCGTGGGTCAGATGAAGGGTGAGCAAAAACAAACCGATGATGTAAAAGGCCGAGACGTAAACGTTTTGGAATCCATAAACCATCATTGAATAGACGTCGTAATGATTGAGCGGATCGTTTTTCAACATCGGAAAACGAGCGTTGAACCTTCGACCGGTAAAATGGAGAAGATGGAAAACGATGAACGCGAGCACAACCAACCCGCTCACGACCATGTGGCGTGAAGCGTAGCTCGCCTTGATGTAATCCCTTTTTTGTAGCCGCTGCGGGCGGGCACGCCGGTTATCGAGCGCGAGGCTGACAGTAAAATAAATGTGGAGGAAAACCGCAGCTAGCAGGGTAATCCGGACGGCCCAGAGGAGTGGGCCGAGATCACGCAGATGTTGCGCGTAATCATTGACCCAGCGCGGTCCCAGAAAAATCTGCAGGTTGCCCAGCAGATGCCCAATGACGAACAACATGAGAATCACGCCGGTGAGCGCGACGATCATTTTCTTGCCGATGGAGGAGCGATAAAAGCGCGGGGAAGTTGGTCACGCGGAAATACGCTTAGCGGTTTTATTTTCGCGTTCAATCACGATCGCGGACGACATGTGTCTACGCACAGAACTGGCAGCCTCTGTTCCATTGCCTGCGTGGCGGCTCGTGTCATAATTCGCAGGTCATGTCCACTGTTTCAGCCGAATTGCCGCGACGTTCCTTTGGCGAAACGATGCGCGCCAGATGTTCGGTGGACGCAGCCGTTGCTGGTGTTTCTTGGCCTTGGCGCATTTATTGTTTATTCGACTTGGGCGGCGTTTCAGGGAGCCCATTATTTTTTGGCAACTACATCTCGCCATTTTACTCGCCGGAAATCGTTGGTGATTCACCCCATAGCTGGTTTGGGCCAAAACCGAGTTGGTGGCCGGCCTGGCTTTTATTCTCACCCGCGCTCCTGATTCTCTGGGCGCCGGGCGGGTTCCGCTCACCTGCTATTATTATAGGGGCGCCTACTACAAGGCATTCTGGGCCGACCCGCCTGGCCTGTGCGGTGGGCGAGCCGCGCAAGACCTATTTGGGCGAACGTTCCTTCCCGCTCATCATGCAGAACGTCCATCGCTATTTTCTTTATCTCGCGCTGATTTTTATAGTGATTCTTTCAATCGACGTTTGGAAGGCACTTTGGTTTACCGATTCGGCCGGTAGAACTTCCCTTGGTGTCGGTCTCGGCACGATTGTGCTGGCTATTAACGTCGTTCTGCTTGGCGGCTACACCTTTGGCTGCCATTCGCTCCGACATTTGATTGGCGGATTTCGCGATCAACTTTCACGGGCGCCGGCCTGCTACCAGGCCTATCGCTGCGTCAGTTGTTTCAACCGCCGCCACATGCTCTGGGCATGGATGAGTCTGTTCTGGGTCGGCTTCTCCGATCTCTATGTGCGCCTTTGCTCGATGGGCATCTGGCACGATTTCAGAATCGTTTAAGCTGATGAGGCGAGATGCGTTGCAAGCGCCACCCCGTTCGTCAAACGCGTAGCTGATGCAAGCGATTGGCCCGCTTGCTGTCATTTTGGTTGCTGCTTTTTCTGACGGAGGTCAGCACATCAATACCATTGTCGGACGTAGCGACCGCGACGAGCTACTAGCATGGTTTGAATAATACCGCACGGCATGAGTCGCGCAGAGAGGCGCGACCAGACCTGGCTTCAACTGTTTAGAGTTCTTCTAACGAATTCAACATGGCCGATTACAGAAACTTTCCAGCATGATGTCTTGGTAATCGGTGCTGGCGGCGCTGGTTTGCGCGCGGCCATCGAAGCGTCGGCAGCGGGAGTTTCGGTCGGTCTTATTTGTAAATCGCTTCTCGGCAAAGCACACACGGTCATGGCGGAAGGGGGATCGCGGCCGCCCTGGCCAATGTCGATGAGCGCGACAATTGGAAAGTGCATTTCGCCGATACCATGCGCGGTGGCCAGTATGTCAATCAATGGCGCATGGCCGAGTTGCACGCGAAGAGGCGCCCGATCGCGTGCGCGAGCTCGAAGCATGGGGCGCGGTTTTCGATCGAACAAAGGATGGTCGTATTCTGCAGCGGAACTTTGGCGGTCATAAATACCCGCGACTTGCGCACGTGGGAGATCGGACCGGCTTGGAAATGATCCGAACCCTACAGGATCATGGAGTGCATCAGGGCATCGACGTCCACATGGAACGCACAATCCTCACCTTGTTGAAACAGAGTGGACGCGTCGTCGGCGCATTCGGCTACGATCGTGAGCGTGGCCGCTTTTTAGTTTTTCGGGCGAAAGCAATCGTGCTCGCAACCGGTGGAATTGGGCGCGCTTACAAAATCACCAGCAACAGTTGGGAATATACCGGCGACGGTCATGCGCTCGCTTATCTAGCTGGAGCGGAATTGATCGACATGGAGTTTGTTCAGTTCCATCCCACCGGAATGGTTTGGCCGCCGAGCGTGTGCGGCATTCTTGTTACGGAAGGCGTGCGAGGCGAAGGCGGAATCCTTACTAATAAAGAGGGCCGGCGTTTCATGTTCGATTCGATCCCCGAAAACTACGCGCGCGCAGACGGCCGATAACGAAGAAGAAGGCTGGCGCTATTGCCAGGGCGACAAAGACGCGCGGCGTCCTCCCGAATTACTAACGCGCGACCACATTGCGCGTTGCATTGTGCGCGAAATCAAAGAGGGCAGGGGCAGTCCCCACGGCGGAGTCTTTCTCGACATCGCGTGGATCAAGAAAAAATTCCGAACGGGGCCGAGCACATCAAAAGAAATTGCCGAGCATGTATCACCAGTTCAAACAACTCGCCGATATCGATATCACGGAACAGCCGATGGAGGTTGGCCCAACAACTCATTACGTGATGGGTGGGATTCGCGTTGATTCCGATACGCAAATGTCGCGTTTGCCGGGGCTGTTTGCTGCCGGCGAATGCGCGGCCGGAATCAACGGCGCAAATCGACTTGGCGGAAATTCCTTGTCCGATCTTTTAGTTTTCGGAAAACGCGCCGGTGAGTTCGCCGCCCAATTCGCGAAGGAAAATCAGCTCGGCGATATCAATGGCAATGAAATTGAGGACGTCGCCCGTGAAGCATTGCGCCCATTTGAGCGAAGCAGGGGCGAAAACCCCTATACGCTGCAACGCGATCTCCAGGAGACGATGCAAGACAATGTCGGAATTGTGCGCAACGAAGCCGAAATGACGTCTCAACTTGAATACCTGAGAAAGTTTTGGGAGCGCGCCAGCCACGTTGGCGTCAGTGGCAATCGTGAATTTAATCCCGGATGGCATACGGCCCTTGATTTAAAAACCTGCTGACTGTTTCCGAAGCAGTAACGCGGGCGGCGCTCGAACGAAAGGAGAGTCGTGGTGCCCAATTTCGCGAAGATTATCCCGAAAAGGATGCGAGGTTCGCGAAGCGTGAACACCATCATCTGGCGCGGCGAAGACGGAAGGATGAATGTGCGGCTCGACCCCTGCCGGAAATGCCGGATTATCTCAAACAAGTGATTGAGGAAATGAAGTGATCTTGTGCGATAGCAACAGAGGATTGGGTAGCGCGCGCGACCCGGAAATTTCGAATGAACGTTCAATTCAAAATCTGGCGCGGCGATGCGAGCGGCGGGAAATTTCGCGAATACGCGACCAGAAGTCTCCGAGGGCATGGTCGTGCTCGATGCGGTGCACGACATTCAGCGGACGCAGGCGAACGATCTGGCTTGTCGCTGGAACTGTAAGGCAGGCAAGTGCGGCTCGTGTTCGGCGGAAGTAAACGGAATGCCCAAGCTCATGTGCGCATGACGCGAATGAGCGATCTGCCGCTGGATCGGCCGATTACGATTGAGCCGATGAAGGCATTCCCAATCGTGAAAGATTTGATCACCGATGTGTCGTGGAATTTTCGGGTGAAAGAGAAGATCAAGAAATTTAAACCGCGTCCGCCTGATGCGCCGGACGGGACCTGGCGAATGCAACAGGGAAGATATCGATCGGGTGCAGGAGTTTCGGAAATGCATCGAGTGTTTTCTTTGTCAGGATGTCTCGCCACGTCCTGCGCGATCATCAGATGCACGATCGCTTTATCGGGCCGCGTTTCTTGATTTACGCGGCCGCGCTTGGAGATGCACCCGCTCGATACCGAAAATCGGGTAGCGGAATTGCGCGAAGCCCACGGGATCGGCTACTGCAACATCACGAAATGCTGCACCAAGGTTTGTCCGGAGGAGATTGAGATCACGGACAACGGGATTATTCCGTTGAAAGAACGAGTAGTGGATGAATTTTATGACCCGCTGGGATGGTTGTGGCGGACGGGTAAAAGGAAACGTGAACCGTGATTCAAGAATGTGAATCTGGTTTGTATTTAACGAGTTAACGATTTAACGAATGTCCGAACTCAAACAGCTTTCGCCGCATGCCATCCCCTCCGCTTTAGAGAAAGCTGAACGCTATCGCCTACTAAACGAACCAGCCGAAGCGGAAAGCATTTGTCTTGACGTGCTGGAGGCTGATCCAGGCAATCAGCATGCACTTATTACGCTACTGCTCGCCATCACCGACCGCTTCAGCAAAGGTTACGGGGTGAGCGACACTCAGGCGAAGGAAATTCTTGGAAAAATCAAAGGGGACTACGAGCGCGCTTATTACAAGCGGAATTTTGGCCGAACGCCGCGCCAAAGCCCAGCTCGCGCGAGGAACGCCTGGATGCGGTCACTTGGCCTATGAAGGCTTTCGGGAAGCAATGCACTGGTTCGAAAAAGCGGAAGCGCTTCGCCCGTCTGGAAACGACGACGCTTTGCTACGGTGGAACACTTGCGCCCGGATGATGGCGCGGAATCAGCTCGCTCCGCAAGAACATGAGCAGGTCGAGCCTCCGTTGGAATGAGTAGGATCCTGGCTTGACAGTCAGACCGTTCTCCGTCACAGCGAAGTTAAATATCTACGTCCGCCAACTATAATCGCCGCGTTCTACATTAAGGTTGGGATTGTAGTAGGGGTCGCCCCTGCTCAATCACTTCCCCTCCATCGGTCTAGCAGCAGTTGGCGGTCGACCAGATCATCAGACTTCTGTCGAGAATGCGATTCGTGGTGTATCAGCAAAGCGCGAGGTGTCCAGATGATACGTAAACCGCGGCTGCGTAGGCGCAGGCAAAGATCAAGATCCTGGTAGACGTTACGGAAATCTTCATTAAAGCCCCCGATCGCTTCGAAAGTTAATTTTCGCATCGCCATGCACGCTGCGGTAACGGCCGAAACCTCGCGTGGACACGACAAATTACCGCCGTAACCATCTGAGTTCACCGTGAAACCGCGCATCATGTGGTCGGCCGTTCCACACATTCCCAGCACGACGCCGGCGTGTTGGACCCCGCCGTCTTCATGTAGGAGAAGCGCGCCCACAGCGCCGACGTCTTGTTGCTCGGCATAGTAAAGCAAATGATCCAGCCATAACTCGGAGATGATCTCAGTATCGTTATTAAGAAAACCAGGTATCCCCGGCTGCGTGACGCACGGCCGTGTTGTTGGCGCGGGAGAAGTTGAAGGGATTGGGTATTTCAATACGAACTGCAGGATATGCGCGCATTACTTCCAACGCTTCTTTATTCGTTGTATTATTGTCGGCGAGGATTACTTCGAAGTTCGGGTAGCGGGTGTTTTGGTAGAGGCCGTTGAGGCAGCGCGAAAGCAGTTCTGGCGAGTCCTTCGTCGGAATCATGATACTGATCTTCGGGAAGCTCTTGCGCGGTGTTGGGCATCTATTTTCAGCCGATGGGGAGTTGCTCCTGATTCAGCCCGAGCAGGCAGTCCCATTCGTTCCAAGTGCGCACTCAATGCCTTGGGTTCAAGCGTCATCAGGTCTGCTTTGCGATCAGAAGCCGCGCCGATACTTCTGACTATTTTTCGGCTATGGTAAGCATACCCCTCGGGATATGCGTAATCCGAGCATCCGTCTCGCTTACTCGCAGCATAAAAGCGAAGTCTTGAACACCGTCCAATGCCGGATCAAATCCAACACTTGCAGCCAGTTCGCGCCGGAGACAGAGGAGATGGCCAACATATGTTGCGCCGCGAAAATACTCCGGTGACCAGGCAGGTTTGAAAAACGGCTCTGTCAAGAGACCACTTGCATCGTCGAGCTTGTCCTCATCCGAATAGCCGACATCAAAGCCTTCCCGCAACTTCCCAGCCATGGCGGCCAGCGCCTCTGGATGGAGCAGAGCGTCATGATCGAGAAAGCAAACAAACTCGCCTCGAGCAAGCTCAAGAGCCCGATTGCGCGCCGCGCTCACGCTAGCGCGAGTTGCAAAGCTCACCTTAAACGCGTCATGCGCTTTCCCAACGATTGTAGCATCTCACCTACTTCGGGATTGTCCGATCCGGCATCTGACAAACACCATTCCCAATCTGCGAATGTTTGATTAAGCACGCTTGCGGCAGCTTCTGCGAGCCAGCGCGGCCGTGTGTTGAAGGTGCAAGTAACAATACTAATCAGCGGCAGTTTTGATTTTACGCGGCCGGCATGATGAACAATCAGAGGCCTGAGAACGGAAACAACTTCATTTGCACGCACGCTGGGATAGACGATCGGAAGCTGGTGCCCATATCTTTGTCTGTCGCACTGATCCGACCGGAGCGAGCATCTTCGCTCGAAACTTCACGAGCGGCAGAGCTGCCATCCTCAGCCGTGATCTCGAGCGCACGTTCGACAAAGCACTTCCACGACGTACTTCTGCCCAATCGCTTCCAGCCGCACTGACGAAGTTCCAGGCGACAGTGGGATGTTTATCGAGAACCCACCGTAACGAGCCCCCGGATAGTCCGGCACCTTCTGGGCTACGTCTTCTCGAATCAAGCCGTAGTGGCCGAAATAGGATTTGCGGCCAACTCTCGCCCGGACCCCAACTACCTGCGGCCCACCATGTGCGAAACACCATCCGCTTATTGTTAAAACCCCACTGGAAGGGTTCCAGGCATCTGGACAATCAAGAGCATAAACAAGGTCGGACAGTTCTCCAATTGACCCGGCGACGTGTTTGGAAAAGCGTCGCTGTAACTTCCATAGCGGCTTCGCTATCTTCCAGGCCCACGAGTGTTCAACGCTCTCAATCCAACGGTCGCGGTCGTTTCAGACGAGCAGTTAAGTCTGCACGCCGGACCTTATTTTCCCAAGCTTCGTGTTCGGCGCGGCGCAGTTCCCAAGAAAGCGAAACCAAATTCGTATGACTGCATTCGTCCGCCTTCTGAAGGGACAGCCTTTTCTCGCGAAGCTTCGCTTCGGGCAATGCTCGATCTTCGTCTATCGGTTGCACTTTCTATTTGATGGTGTGAGCCGACGGTTCCGGATGGGCAGAAGCTCCGGCGATGTCTTTCGCGCGTCGGTCTTACGCGAATTCAAGTCTGAAAAAGCAGCGAACACCGATGAGGAACATGGAAGAAAAAGCTGAGGCATTGAGTAAAAGCTTAACACGCGAAAGATGGTAGATGCGGAAGTGCGGGAACACCGTGAAACACGCCTCCGGCGATAAGCTTTTCAAGACCACCATTGTTTCGGCAGAATACCTCTTGGCGCATGAGAAGCGAGCAGTTTAGGCGGACGCTCTCTTTGCCTGCTATCTGTCATAAGCATTTATCTGCCAATTCGCTCTGTAGCAAGATGGAAGGATCGCTGATGGCTGGGACCTCGTCACGATCTCCGCTTCGCGACAAACGCCAGGGGCCAACGATGAGCGCTAGATGAAAACGCCCGTCCGGTATGGGCGAGAATGAAACGCCTGTGCCGGAGTGCGTATCTCTATCGTTCAAGGACATTTGGCGGACACGAAATGGCGAGAAACGCGACAATACGAATTGTAAGCAAATAGCCGCTCAGGAGAGCTTGCAAATACGAGAACCTCGACTATTAGTCGCGGTCTCTGTAGGTTATGCTGCATATGCGGCTTAAGTGATCAGCGGCTTTCCCGTCCAGAGTCATGTGCACATCATCATTTTCTCCCTTGGCTGATTTCGAGAGCGTGGCATCTGGGACGGTATGCGCACTTTCTTTGTGAGAGCGCGGCTCGGGTCGTTCACAGGGGCTGCGCCACGGTTCAACGAGCGGTGCGGTTTCCCCGCCAACGCCACCTGATAGCGAGTTCTCCTTACGAAGGCTCGGAAAACCAAAACCGGCTGAATCGGCCAAAGAGAGCAAGCCGGCACATAAGACGCGAGGTGATCGCCCCTGGGCGAAGGTCAATTCCACGTCGCGATAATGGCTTCATGATTACCTGTCCTGCCAGGTCGGGAAGTAGCATGCTGGTTCATCTACTTCGATCTCATCCTGAGATTTGCGCACATGATGAGGTATTCTCTCCAGACAAAGTAAGAGGACTCTCTGGCAAGCTACTCCAGAGAAGCAGAGAGGACCCGGGTTTCATCGAATGGCTTTCTGCCGAAGAGATACCGATGATCCCATCAGATTTCTGTACAAATTCGTCCTTGATCCGGACGGAAAGAAGGCAGTTGGGTTTAAGCTTAAGCATGATGAGCTTACGTCTTGCCGGGATATGAGACTGTGCGGAACGAGATCGTAAGTAACCGCAAGTTGCGGATTGTTGCACCTAAGACGCAACAATTTGCTTCGTCGATATTTGTCTCACTACATTGCGGCGAACATCACACGGGTCACGTTAGCCGTAGGCGAACAATCAATTCCCGAGCTACCTCAATCCGGCTGGACCCTGTGGATTGCGAAAGAGATTTTGAAACGACACTCATCCGACAAGCAAAGTTTACCGTCCTTTTGCAGGCCATCGAAGCTTTTCTATATCGCACGAGCAGTTGATCAGTGGTGAACGCAGCCAGCTTGATAAGCTTCTTCGCTTCCTTGGTGTATCAGCGCGCGAGTTGACCACTACCACGCGGAGACTTGGTCGCGATAATTTGCGTAGTGTGATCACCAATTATGACGAACTGCGTGAATATTTCTGTGAAAGTCGTTTTTGCGGAATTTTTGAGGATTCGATAAAGCGAGAATAACTCCCGGGCGACAGTGCATTTCATTCCACCATCGTGCAGTATGCCAAACGCGGTTGCCGTCCAGCCAGGACTGACTATGCAAGCAGTGCGGTCAAAAACAGCGTTCAAACTATCTCCTTGCAGTAAGATTGACCTGAATATTGGGAGATACCGAAAATAATCGGGCGATTATCTGGAAATACGTCTAAGTGGCACGATGTGCTCTGTCATTACAGGATCATTCCTGAGGCGAAATCCTCTCAGAACGAACAGATTCACATAGGTGCTGTCCGATGCATCCACCTCTGCCAGGGCTTGAGGCGGCCTGGGGGATTCACATCTGAGTTGTTCGAGCTGCTTTTCCAGCGCCGCAATTTTTCGCAACGCCCTCCGATGATACTTGTTCACGTTCTGATTATGGTGAACTCTCTTCTCGAACTCCGCTTCCAGTTCAGCAGCGATCGCCCCTGAAGGAGGGACCGGCGTGCGAGTCATTCATCAACTCGGCCTCAAGCTGCCGTGCCTCCACTTCTTGACCGGTCTGTGGATCGACAGGAGTAAAATCCGGCGGCACATTGGAGCTGTTGATACGGTGTTGCAGGGGCTCAAGGCAAGCCGGCTCATAAGGCTCCTGGAGGAAGTCGAGCAACAACCGCAAGGTGCGGGCCGAATCCCCCACGAGATCGCAATACAGCATTCGGTAAACCACTCTTGAACCGTAAGCCCGCTCCGCCTTGAAGCATGCGCGAACGGTTCGCAACCAATAGTCATAGGCTTGCTGCTCGTTTTCCACCAAAGCCGGCCCACCGGTCTGTTTGAATTTGAGCATCGAGCGCACTACCGACTTAACGTCCCGTAAGAGGTGGATGAAGACAGCCCTGGAAACAATTTGCGAAGCCCGCAAATATAAAAGGAATATCTCGGGCGTTCCATCAACCCAGCGGCCTTTTGGGTCAGAGTCGGACCGTTCGGTTTGAAACGCAGGCAGCCTCAGATCTGAGGCAGGGGTGGCCATGGCCTCCTCGAGGGCGATTCTCCTTCGCTCGTATCGATGCTGAAGTATGAGATTGTTGATAGCATCGCCGAAGCAGTTGAAGAACTCTGGCCGCTGCACACCAGAGAGCCGAGTTGGGAACGTTCGCCGCGATGTGTCCCGCTCTGGTATGCGGCCTCAACATCCAGGGCAAAACGGCCCAGCCAATCTGATTCTTCCTGTATGCAGGATATTCGAATGCTGACCCAGACACCAAGTCAGAATACTGGTGCCGGAGCGGGGGAACCAACTACAAAGATAGGCTTATTCATGAGCCAGTAGAATCCCCACTTCTATACTTATCGAAGCCATGTCGAGCAACTTCTTAGCTGCGCCGATCTCTGCTCTCCTCAAGAATTGGGTTCATGAAATTGTAGGCTGCTGGCCTGACCCCCGAAAAGTGGACATGGATTAAAATGTGGTTCTGCCCCTAAAAAGAGGAGCAGAACAGCATGAAGAAGAGTCGATTCAGTGAGGGAGCGGATTGTTGGGATATTGCGGGAAGTTAAGGCGGGAGGAACGGTGCGGGGGCGGTGTGCGCCAAGCACAGCATTGAGGAGCAGACCTATTCGGGTGGAAGCGTCGTTATGGCGGGATGCAAGTGGGATGAGGTGCGGCAGATGCGGTCTTGGCCGAGGAGAACAACCGCTTAAAGAGGCTGGTGGCGGACCAGGCGGTGCAGATCCAAATCTTGAAAGAGGTAAACGCAAAAATGGTGTTCGTCGAGCCGGCGTCGGGCGGTAAAGGTAGTGGTGGAAGAGGGCTTGAGTTATGCGGCTCGAGCCTGCCGTGCCATTGATTTGGCGCGCGCTCGAGTTTTTACCGGCCGGTCCGGGTAAGCCGAAGGGGTCCGGGGCTGCACAAGCAAATCGTGCAGTTGAGCCAAAAGCATCCTCGTTATGGCTATCGACGCATTACCGCGCTGTTGCGGCGAAGCGGTTTAACAATTAATGGCAAGCGAGTCCAGCGGGTTGCGCGCGCTGGCCGGGATACAGGTGCGAGGAAGACAAAGAAGGACGTGCGCTGGCCCAGGCACAAGCGAGCGCCTCCGGGCGGTGAGACTGCGCCCGGTATGGAGCTGATTTGTCAGGATCAAACTGAAAATGGAACTCTCGCTTTCGCATCCTCTCCACTTTACTCTCGATGAATACACGCGGCAATATCTGGCCCACCCGCGCCGGCTGGTCGATCCGGGCAGTGGGGGCTATTACGGTGATTGAAGCGGCCATTGCGCGTTACGGCGCACCGCAACATTTGCCGCAGTGACAACGAGGCGGAGCGAGGCCTTGCTGCCCGCCATTTCGGGTTGGTTGGAAGAACGGCAAATTAAGACTCTCTCCATCCGGCCAGGCAGTCCGATTGGAAAATGGCCATCGAGAGCTTCCACGACAAGCTGCGTGATGAATCGCTCGAACCGTGAGCTCTTCGGCACTCTGGCCGAAGCGCGCGTCATCCTGGAGAAGCTGGAGAGTGGAGTATAATGAGCATCGCCCCCACAGCTCACTTGCACTACCAGACGCCGCGGAAGTTTACGCGGCGCAGCAGGCCCCGGACTTCAGTCGGCCTACGGCCTCCTTGCGTCCAAACTTGCACAAACAGAACTGAATCCAATAAGAACTTAATTACACAAAAACCGGCGAGAACTACACTCTTTAACCTGTCCAGCTTTTGTGGTCAGGCCACTGTGCTGCAAGGGAAAACAGTTGTGACATGTGTCCAGGCGCGGTATCCAGGGCGCTGCGCTGTAATGAGATCGGTCGCGGATTAACCCTTAACACGTAAGGCGCTAACTCCGGCCCGTCTGCGGCGACTCTTATTTCAAAAGCTCGGAATATTTTTCGCTGGCTCCGGTGACTGACATACTCCCATCGGCAGATGTCTGCTCATCGGCCGTGCGCATCGCATATTGTCTGGCGGGATCATAATGGCGCACGTAACCAAGGAATGAACTCCTTGCAAACTCTTTGCGTCCAAGATTTGCGTTAATAAAATCGCTGTTCGAAAATCGCGCGCGATTCCACAGATGATTCCACGCCTCATCGACGAAAACCAATCTCGGGGTGCTTTATTATTATTTTTTAAGACCCACCCGGTTACGCGTGCCGCAGTCGCACCGTCGTCACCTGTCACGTAGGCGTCAATCCGGCAAGTCCCTTCATGAGCAGCGACGGTTTGCGATGGAATAGATCTGCGTCCTTTTTCCCGATCCAATCCTGCAGACCGTCCACGGAACATATCCATATGGTAGTGTCGCAGCTGGTTCGCCACACGATACACTTGGTCGGCGGATGAAAACAGTATTCCTACGCAGCGCGTGTCGTGCACTCCATTAATGAGGCTTGTTGCAGCGTTCTCACTCGGTAACGAACAAATCGCGCGTGCGCCTTCCTTGTAGTGAGATGGGAACAAGAACACTGGCACGATCAATAACAGAGTAACACTGGCCAGCGTAGCCACACTGTCTCGGGTCGGCGAGCCCGATTAGCACTAGTCCCGTCCAGAAGAGTAAGCTCCAAAAGATGTATCTGGTGCAATCAAGCTCCGCTGGTATTTCGCTGATGTGTTTGGCGCGAGCTGAGGTGACAAGAGCAATGCCCGTAAACGTAAATGTAGTAGGCGCAAACCTGTGGCTTTCAGGCCACTGCACAGATTGCGGCGAAGCACCTCGAAACACCAGTGCTCCAATCAAGCCAAAGCCGATTGCCCCGCAGCACAGGGAAACACCGCGAAATTACCTGGAGATGGATTTCTCGTGTTCGACCAGCCCGCAAGAGCATGGGCGAACGGGCTCCCTGAGTAGCGACAGAAATAGTGAAGCAGCATGCTGTAGTTGCGGCCGAATGAAAGTTCACTGCGGCGATCAAATGCGCACCAGCTTCACGTGCCGCAGCAGCGTGTAGATTACACAGCATCACAGCGGCTGCTCAACCGCGACCAGCGCGCGCGGCCGCACATTCATACAGTAGCCTAGCCAACACGACAGTTGCCCACGCAGCCAAACCGGTCCCAGCTAGTGAGGCAACAAAACTGGTGCAAATGACCAGTAGCGTGAGCGGCATCCATTTGTCCCGCCTCACTGCCATCGTCCCCACAGAAAGAAAAGCCACAGCCGCGCCGAGCAGGGCGGTGAGCGAATAACAGCAATTGAAGCCCCAGACGCCGTCATACTGGCGCGGGTCATCCAAGATTCCCAACGAGCAATCGCAAGGGTAGCCGCGATGGTGTGCGTCCAGACTGAGATTGCACGATCAAGCCAGGCTGGCATCACAGGATGACGATGGAATCAGCTCTAAGGTAAGCCCAATTGTAGAAGAGTAGATCCCGGTTCGCAGCGAACAAGCGTAGATCAGTCAACCAGATTTGACTTGGCAAAAAATGCGAGTGGCCAATGCGTAGCTGAGCAGCGTGCTATAGAGCCAGGAACAGTTGAAAAGTCTCGTAGAGTCGCCAGAGTCCTGGTGCGTTGTCGCCCAACGCCCAAGAACGAGATAGCTAATACCGCTGGTGAAGAACAGAAGAGTAAGTGCCAGCGCCAAGCAGCTGAAGGACGAACTCAACCCTTGAAACCAGCCAGCGTGTTTTATCGAATGCGCCGAACTTCCTTCCTTCGCCGTATCAGGTGTCATCAATCGATTGTGAGGAAAATGTTCATCTACTTTAGCGGAAACGAAACGTTCACGCAGAAACTGGCACGTTTGAAAATTAACGTCTTTTCGAAATTACGCAATACTGTAAGTTCATAAACCCGCGCAGTATCCAACTGTATATTCATGGAAGCCATCGCGAGCAACACTTACCTGACCCGATTGTCACCTCCGTTCAAAAATTTAAATTCGCGAAAAGGAAGGTTTGTTAAAGCGAAATCCTTCTTCAGCCAGCGGACAGTTTGAATTCACTCTAACGCGCATGGCGCAGGGGCTTTACAGCGCTATCCCGCAGATCTCTGTTCTCATCAGGCCGCCAATGCCTTAGTTGCTATTTCCATTGGACGGGCAGCGCGGCCATATTTTATGGGCGCACGCCAGCAGGCAATTTTCTCGCTGTGATGGGTAAGCTCCAGGGCTGCGGCCACAAATTCCATGCCGAAAATCCGGGCGCCATGGACTGCAACATCAACGAAACCGGCTGGCACTCAAGAGACGCAGTAAGCCAGAGTAGGAGAACATCCGCATTTCCAGAGTTGATCCGCGTCCGCCGTGGAACACCAGATTTCGAAATGTTTGTTTCACGCCCGATTTAGTAACGTTATTGAGCTCATAGCTCCCGTCGCGTTCTACGATTGTAAACTGGTGGAGCTCTGCGGAAGTGCTCGATCGTCTCCGCTTGCAGCCCGTAGGGCACGGTCAGGAACAGGAGTCCCCCGGTCGAAGCATCTCATATACGTTTTCAAAAGCCACCTTCACCGGCGGAACTACATGCTCAAATACTTCAGCCGATATGATAAAGTCGTGCGCCTGGCGCCGTTCGGGCGCGACGGTATTGGAGGCGATATCGAGACGCGGTTCCTGATGGAAATAGGTGTTTTGATAATCGAACTTTTGCTTTAGCTGTGATGCATAACTCTCTGGGTCAGTCAGTCCCAAACCCTTCAGGTCCTTGCGAATCAGGAATTCGGGAAGAATAAAGTTTTTGAAACAGAGACTCGGACAGAGTTCGGATGATGGCACGAATGCGCGGGCTCGAGCTGCACTTTGGACATGATCTGACCTCGCGTGCAAGCGATGCTAATTCAATCGTGCGCAGGTTGCCACAGATGTTGCATTGGAAAAACAGCGTCCCCGGTTGCATGTGATTGGTTTAAACAGTTGAAGATTAGCTTGAAAGAATTTGAAATGCGCCTCTTTACTTCGTCGGCCGCAACGAACCATCTTCAGGAAACGCTTATGAGGTGGTAAGGATCCATATCGATGTCCGAAAGAATTCGCTTGAATAGCCCGAGCAGCGCAATTTGCGACGGAGCACGTCGGGTCGTATCCAATGATTGGCTGATCATTGTCTTCCGTGGCTTTGATCGCCACGGCCGGTTCGCTGGCTCTTCATTCTTTACAATCCTCGCGTGGACGGTTTTCTGATCTACCGGGGACAACCTCTCTCTGATGGATGGCACCTACGTTCTCAAGGCGCTAAGCATTGCGCAAGGCCATGGGATACCTCCCGTGCAACAGGCCAGCGATTCGGCCATTCTATCCTATGACGCTGGCTTGCCTTTATACCTGGTTCGGGTTTGCTCGTTTGGGCAGTGAGTTGTTCTCAATCTCGTAATTGGCGCCTTTTACCGCGGCATTAGATTTACCTTTGCGGAGCACGCGCGCTTAATCGCTTTTGTGGAGTGGGGGCTGCGCTTTTTGCGATCGATCCATCCCAACTCCTGCAAGTCCCGCAAGCAGGCACTGAAGCCCCTCGGTCTGCCTATTTTTCGTTCGCATCAGTCTATGCTGCCTTGCGGCTTTCGAGACGAGCCGCTCAGTATCACTCTATTTTCTTTGCGGCCTTTTCATCGGGTTGAGCAATATGCGCGCTTTTCCCTCACAATATTTACTTATGCCCTTTTTCCTGGGATTGATTGTGCTGCTTGTCGGTTGCGCGGGCACGCGCATGGAGAGCTGCGCCGATTTATGCTCTTGCAATGGGTTTGGGTTGTTACCGCCGAAATCGATGATTTCCCCGTGGATATGGCGGCAAAGAGCGGACCCTGCGGAATTTCGAGCATATCTGATAATATCGGCGAGGCTTTGTGCGCCGCGACTTCATGAAGCACCAGCCATGCTAAATGGACTGCCACTCGTTCGCTGAGAGGTCGCCGTCGCTGATGGAATTCCAGACACTGTGGGGGATCGATATATCGATATTTCATGCGCCGGGCAGTTGAAAGCGTTAAGCGCGATCCGGGCTTCTACTCCGGCCAAGTCGGCGTTTCTCTTTGGAACTACGCGCAAATAGCTTTCAATCCGAATAGTCGTGCGTCCTCGGACTACGAAGAAGACGTTTCGCGCGCGGGCAGTAAGTCAGCGTGCTCTGAGGTCGTTTTTTTGGCGGTATTCGTGGCAGCGCTTACGGCGCAGTTTGCTAGAGCACAACGCTGCCTATCCTCGACACGCTTTGTTTGGCACGGCGGTGGCGCTTCTCCGCTTGGCCATGGCTGGTATATTACGTCCTGCCATCCTGGCTCGGGCATTGTGCCGATCAGCATCGGCCTCGTCTTCTTCCTCTGGCGAGCCGGACGCAAGGAGTTGGCCGCGTGGAAGGATGTGTTCAAAACGTGCGGAGCTTGGTCATGCCAGCTGCTCTTGGCGGGTGCAGTGTTTGCGAACGCCGCCATCTTCTTCGTTCTAGCCCTGATGACCGACTGGTTATTTCTTTTCTACTTTTTCGCTGCCATCTGGTTTCCTGTCGAAGTTCTGTGGTAAACGGATCCGTTGGCGTTGAAGTGACCGTTTGGGCAAAGCGCTCGCAGTCCGGACTGGCCCAAAGAAGAAACGACTTGGCTGCAAAGCGCTTGTTTTTCGGTCTTTTCGCGACGCCTTACCACGGGGAGTCCTCGGTCTATTTCTAGCATTTTTCGCATGTAGTGCCGTTCGGCCGGATTGTCTTGATTAAGACCAATCCTCCCAGACCTGTGGTAGAACACACAGTTGACCAGACCCGGTGGTGCGCACGCTGCTGCGACAGCTACTAGCGCCCGCCATTTGACGTGCTACCTAGGGGAGGTGGGAAATTTGCACAGGATTATGATTCGACTTGAGCACACACCCTCTCACCCTGCCAGATGAAGTTGACTGTCGTTGTTCAGAGGTTCGGATTTTGCCTCACTACATTCTACTGCCGGCAAGGTCTTCTCGCCTCTGTGGCAGACGCCCTCTTCCAGACCCGTATGCGCGCACGCTCGTTATTCCTGAACACGCAGTTCGACTTTTCTGATTGCCGGAGAAATCCCACTCGCGTTTTGCCGGGCAGCCGCTTTCCGTTTTTGTCGGAGTCTCTACCGGGGAAGACCGGACTCCGCTACGCGGCCTCCGCGAGTCCAAATGTGGACGGATTGGCAATTGTTCCCTTTGATCGGCATCGCCAGCCGGATGCATGCTCGGGCTATTTCTGCTCCGGCCCTCGGCCTCGGGCGCCCTCGCCGGTCCGCGCGGGATGTAAGTTAAACCGCGCAGTCGATCGTTGCAGCGAGAACGCTCCGAAGCGTTCATTCGCGACGTCCACGTTCAACTCGTCGGGCAAAGATGTTAAAAGAAGCTCATCTCGCCGAAATCGTAGGGTTCCCCGGGAATGCGTTCATGTTTGATCCGCCTTTTTCCAAGTGCGCTAAGGCTGAACCCGTGGCTGAGTCTGCGCTGGCCGAATGTTCCAAAACCGCTCGCGTCCTTCGGCTTCACCAGCTCCTTTATTAGTGGTCGAAGATCATTCCGCTGTCGGTGTGGCCATCTCCAGCGCGAGCGCGGCAGCGTCGTGATCCGTCTAACTCCTTGCCGCTATTCGCTTCCGCTTCAAAGAGCCTAATGTTAATCCGATGGCGACCAGCAGAAAGCTGGCCACTGCTGGCGTTTCGTGAGCGCATTCGAGCTGCCCACGGAGTTACAATCCGTTGCTGCACAAGGAAAGCCGGTTTGGTTGCCATCGCGTTGACGACTTGCCGCCGGAACGGCCCGCAAATGCCACGTTTCCTAAACCTTTAGAGACTTCGGAAGTGTCCGGTCGAACATTTTTGGCTCGAAAAACTGCGACGCGCTGGCAGGCGCAGTTTTTGTTGCCTAACGGTTCACCTATCAAGCGCGAGCGAGTGCCCTCAACTTGCGCGCGCGCGCACGCGCGATGTTTTTTCAGCTTTGTCAGCGCTTGGGTGACAGACGGGATGATGTGTGTCGAATCTTCGCGAAACCACGGGCCGAAAGCAACCGCGATGCGTGATACTTAATCCGCAGGATAAAGAGCTTCCGTGATTCATCAGCTCGCAATTCCGCTACGGAGCCTTTTCAGAAGAGACAGTAAGCCTCATTTGTCTTGTCATTCGAGGGCCATCTCAACGTATGCTTGAGATGGCCTTTTCAACTGGCTTCAACCATATCCCGCATGGGGGTAATTCGTTTTGTTGGCCTTGTCTGTCGTCGCGGGCCACTGCGGCGATTCTTGATGCCCACATTTATCTCTGGTCAAATTGCCGTCCAATCATTCTACGTTATTTCTGGTTTCTACATGGCTTTGGTGCTGGAGCACCAAATACAACTACAGGTAGTTATTGGACGTTCATCGGACAGCGCGTGCTCCATCTACCCGGTCTATTATCTGGTCGCCCTTGCTACTTTGGTCGCCTCGTTTGTCGCGGCAGGTATCACCAGTTCATTTATCCACAGTTGCCCAGATGATGAACCTTTTCCCCGCCCGCTGACCATTTTGTCGAAGGTATTTGTGGTATCGTTCAGGTCACGATGGTGGGTCAGGATAGCGTTCTTCACCGGCCCAGGCGGAACGCTTTCACACTTTACTTCCTCTCAGATTTTCGGCTGGCGCGCTTTCAAGTCTGGCAATTTCTCCTGGTGCCTCGAACCTGGACGGTTTCGTTGGAAATGTTTACGCGTTAGCCCCTTTACCTCTGCCGGTTTGCGTCTCCGGGCCATCGTTCTTCTTATGGGAGCCAGTTTCTTGTTTCGCTATATCGGTTATTGGTCGTTGGTCTGTCATGACCCTTGGACATATCGTTTTTCCTTTTGAGTTAGGCTTTTTTGGCGGGTTCAGTGGCGTATAAATTCTATCGTCGCTGAAGTTGGAACTGGAAGCTCGCAAAATGGAATTGCTTTCTTGTTTGGCGCACTCGTTGCCTTTACCATTTTTACAAATGGATTCAGCACCTGCCCAGTCGACAGCATCTCTACTATCTGTGTGTCTTCTAGCTGGTGCGGTCTATTCGCTATTTTCAAGGATAATCCACAGTAGATCGCTTTTCGAGGGCAACTCTCCTATCCCATTTACTTAACTCACTACGTCGTCAACTATTACTTTCACCTCTGGGCGGCCCAGCACTGCCCGCCATTCTATCAGGAGCGCGATGATCGCCGTTGTCACTGTGTTAGTATCCACGGCCATCTTTACTCTTCGAACGCCCAATAGATCGGTTTCGCTATTGGCTGTTCAGAAAGCGCCGAACTCTCGATAACTGCGCAGCGGCCTAATACACTTGGTCCAGCTGTCATCCCACAACGTATTGGGAAGTCGCTTTGACACTTCACCGGTTCAAATGAGGCGCGCGGTCGCGTCAGTAATCTTGTCGCACCTGAAGCCACAAATGGTGTTTTGCATGGCTACTCGCGTGCGTCGTTATGGGCTGCGTGCTAACAAAACAGTGCTGAGTTTTGTCGCCCGTTGTGTCACGCGGGCCCCAACCGCGAAATAATTGTGTTCGTATCGCAGGGTTGAGTGCTACCACGCGATTCATGAGCTACTGCGGCGACGTTCTGGCGCGTCGAGTTCCCGTTAGCGCCTTTTGGCGCTATGCGCGTCTCTCTCCAGCGAAAGAAACGCTGTCAGCAAATCATCGGCCTTAACGATGAATCGTTTTCCGTCGCGGTGTGCATCGACGCAAAAAGAAATCCGTGCTTGGTGAAATGCTCGGCGATGCCGTAAGACCAGCCCTCTGCGTGTAACCGATCCGCGATGATCTCCCAGTATTTCATGGAATCACTTCCATTTTCATCACCGGATGAATTTCCCACACCGCGTAACCTTTCGGCGTGCTTCTCCGGTTTGAATGATCGGCAGGCGCATGGCCAATATCATAAAACGCTTTGCCCGTCACCGTGATGACATGCGGCTCGCGAATTTTCAGCGCGTGCGCGGTCTTGACGCCGAATGGAAACTTCTGCGTTGTCCAACCGAATACTGTTTGCCGAATCTCACACCACCTTGGGCCAACCGGAATCTCGGCGCTAACCGTTCCGACGTTGTTTCCGGTGGCATCTTCAAGCGCGATGTGAATGTCGCCGTCTGCTTTTGTTGAGCCGCCGCTATTGATTGCTCGCGTAAAGCTTTGGCATCATCGAGCTGCTTCCGATAGGTATCGGCAGCTTTTGCGTCGCGTAGTGATACTTCTGCTGGAGCTCGGGCGAGTTCTGTGAAAGGGATTTTGATAATGCCGTAGCTTGCTACTTCCCGGGTTCTGCGCGGCTTATTTTACGACGTTTTTGTATTCCTTGCCACGACTATTTTGATGTCTTCGGCTCGCGCCAAAGTGAGCGCAGCCGCAAGCAGCAACGGTCGCAACAGTCGCTCACGAGTTGGCGCACCTTCACCTCAACCACGAGCTATATTTGCATCCTGACACGTAGAAGCAGACAATCAGCCCTGCCCGGTGGATTTCCCGCTGCTCGCAATCCAAAAGGCCGAAATCCAACCAGCAGTTTAATTGCCGGATTATCCGACAATACACGCTCGGCGCCCCGCAGGGCATGAAGTTCATGCCCCCCTGAATGTCCAATTTGATCAAGTCGACATGCGCTTTCGGCTCGAAGTAATCGTCCAATCGTATTGACCGAACAGACAACGTACGGCGCCATTCTCCCTCCGTCGGGTAAGTGCATGATCGACATTCAACGTGCCAGAAATATGAAGCAGAGCTGCTCGCCAGTTTTTCCGCTCACGGCGAGCTGATTCGCGCGAACGTTCCGCAAGTTGCGGGTTACGCCCAATAAACGTGCGGAGTTTTCCGGCGACGGCCTCGAAGCTATGCACGGCGCCATTGAGGCCTAACGCACTTCGCTAGGAAACGCGAGTATACCCGATGTCAGCGCCAGCGTCGACTACGACGTCACCGGGAGAAAGGTTCTCTGCCGCAAGCCGTCGCTCCGCGCGATCCGCGAGGACCTTATAGGCACTGTAGAGGCTGATAGATCGGGAATGCTGTTTCATTACAATTTGTTGCCCAGCACTACAGTCACGCCGGCAAAGAAATCATTTTCGCGTCAGAATCAGTGTAAAGAAGGAGGCGAAAATTGTTGGTAATGCTCGACTGAGCCAGAGATCAACATGAAAAAATGGTCGGTAAATTGAAGGTCGGAATCGGAAGCCTGCGGGAAATACCGCCTGTAGCCATATAGCAGCGAGCTAAACGGTCGAAACCTTTTGACGTCAAAGTCGAATCTTGGACGCAGTGCGCGCACCACCGCGGGCGGTTCACGAATATTAGCCATGGTATCGATATATTCGCTGTGACCAGCGGACCACGAATACCGTTTAGTTCCGGTTTGGTAATTGAGAAGTCGACTGGTTCATGGTGCAGATACTTGAAAATCAGTGTCGAGATGACAGAGAAGTACGGTTCAGTGGCAATAATTTTGCCGCCCTGTTTCAGCTTGACTGCCGCGCGATTCAAAAACTCCAGAGGCGACCTGAGAGGTGATGCCTGCACATTCGTGAGCGTGATGATGTCGAAGCTCTCGTCTGGCAGATCCGGTAATTCGATCGATGCCGTGGCAGTCAAAAACAAGGTCGAGATAGTCGAGTTCAAGCGCACGTCCACTTGTTGGCACGTTCGAGAGTAGAACCGCCGCACAGCGGCGGCTCGCACACGCTGCCGATCTCGAGGATTCCGGGCGCTCTGGATTCGGGAAGTTCGCGAGAAGGCTTGCTCGCCCGGTATAACTGGCGATACCAGTCACGAGTACGGTTGCGGTTGCTATTCAGTCGGCTCACGGTTGCGCGGCGTCTCGGCACGGTCAGCATCCGTCTGTGCCCGGGGTAGAGGTGGGGCGTGTCTTCATTTGGCCGCGCGGATATATAATGGGCCGCGCGATCTCGGAGACAAGCGGCAGCTTTTCCGCAACACTGCCGAGAGCTTTCGACCGGCCGAATCAACCTTGGTGGCGCACGCGGATGGACAAAGTCGAGAAAAGGAGTGATCTGGACGCAGCGAGGAAGCCTGTTTCTCGAAGAGTCGCGCAAGCGGCGACCGGCGAAAGAACGCCGTTTCATCGGCTGAATCGCCCTAACGCCCACGCTTCACCACCGGCGCACGTTCTTTCTGAACGAAGCAACCGTTGCGGAGTTCAACATATTGGGCTCAGTAAATCGAATCTTGCCTGGAGGGCGCAGAACGCGCGTCGATTTCTCCGTGATTGCAGGCTTGGTTGGAAGGTGAGTTTGCAGCACCCTGGAGCTACCGACGACGGCATCGAGGACCGAATCTTCGTAGTCCAAAGCGTAGGCATTCTGAATTTGGAAGGTAACGTTAGCGACCGCGCAGTGCTCGCGAGCAGCGGCCAGAAGCTCGGGCGAGATGTCACCACCGCATCAATCATCGCGCCCGTAGCGAGCTGAAAGCTCGCGCGTGAAGTGGCCTGTTCCGCAGCCAAGTTCAAGGATCCGCATGCCTTGGCGAATGTCCTGCGCCGAGCATATGCGCGCGTCTCTGCCAGCGAATGCGCCAGCGAACCTTTCCAATTCAGAGTTCTCCCGCCCGATGGCTGGAAGATAACGCCCGTGCTCAATCTCGTGTTGAAGTCGCCGGGTCCATCCGCCTTGATCTGCTCGCGCTTCAGTCGCCGAGCTGCAAATGCAGAAAGCAGCAGCAGCACATTTCACGTCACGAACCTACACAAATTTGATTCGCAACGCGCGATTACAACATGCGAGGCAGAATTGCTCCATGACGCCAGCGCTGAATGTTCGTCTGGCCATACGTTCGCTCTCCGTGATAGTGGACCGGCACCTCTACAATTCGCAGAGTACCATGCGGGCGCACCGAAGATGAGATCAAAATCTCAAGGGATCAAAATCACCGAAATATTGGCGATGTGCGGCGAGCCTTTGATAGTTTTCCGCGTTAACACCTTTGTCCGCAAAGTATCAGCGAAGCGCTGTCAGAACGAATGAAAACATCACGGCGAAACGCGGTACCGAGAACGTTAAAGAACCGCATCGCTTGTTTTCCATCGGATAAACGAGCCAGTACCGTTGATAAACTCGCCTTTGCCCGAGGTAATAGCCTTAAAATCGCGCAACTCCTCTGGCGGAACGCTGAGATCGGCGTCAGGATCATCAGAATTTCATTCCTGGCCAAGGCGAACCCCTTGCGCACCGCATCGCTTTCCCTCGCCATCCTGACGAGCGACGTGAATGCGATGGGTGTTCTCGTATTTCTTTTTGCAGGCGGCAGAGAATTTCCCATGTATCATCCGTCAATTGCCTTCGACAAAGAAATAAGCTCGTCGTTTGGTCATTGCGGGAGTCCGCGAATAACAGCTTCGATGTTGCCAGCTTCGTTTCGCGCAGGGACGCGATGATTGAGACCGAAGGTCTGGGTTGGCTGAGCCGTGGGTTCTCCAATGGGCGAGCCACAGCAATATTGAGAAGATTAAAAATAGAAAAGCCGGGCAAAGGGCGCCAGGAAGCGATTTACCAGGTAGCTAACAAGCGGAATATAGATCGGAATCAGCGCTTGGTACTTTCATGACGGACTGGTTCATAACCGGCTAGGAGTAGATTCCAAATGTCTTCATTGGCGATCAGTTTCCTCGGGCGTTTTCCGCCGCAAGCGCAAAGCGGTGGCGGGCGCAGCAACGGCTTCCACAAAGGAATGCTGAGTGAACCTTGAGGATGATCCTGCTGGAAGCAGGCAAACCCGCGCGCAGCTCTTCGAGTAATCCCTGCACGTCTCGCTCATAATGAACGGTTCCGTGGAGCACGGCGTAATCCGGTTTAAATTCGCATAACTGTTGAGCAAGATCAGACGGAGATGTTTCCGCAAGTTCTGGCCTCAATGCCCAGACTGCGAGCTGTTTGCAGCGATAGCGATTCGGTCAGGTTGCTGGTTGAAATTTCAACCAGCCGATCCGAAGCCGGACATACAATGGTGATATACGTTCGCAGTTGTCTGTACCAAGATGGCCTCGCAGAATTGAGTCATGCCTCAATTCGTTGAATTGCTTTCTCCCCGCGACAGCGCGGCGGGCGTCTGTTCTGTTACCGACGCTCCTCATGAGCCTGGCAGTTTTAAAGTCATTCAGACCTGGAACTGAACCTCAACCGCATCAGCGGTAAAACATTCACTGTATCGAGGGAAAGCTCGGTGTGATCCATCCGCGCAATCTTCAAGACTTTTTTACCGAAATTTCGTGAGGAACGGTGACAATGTCGCAGCCACATTCAGCGGCCTGAAAAATATTCGATATCACACTGGCCCAAAGTGATTCCGCGCGTGGTAAGCCGCGCGGCATTTACCAACAATCTTTCATCAGTGGCATCGGATCCACTCATTGTATCGGCGACGCGACCCGCAAACACGGAGACGACTGCGGGCAAATCAGGATTGAGAACCTCAGCCACGGGCGCACCTGTGCGCGCATCAAGATGGCCGTGATGTTGAGCCGGACACCATCAGCTACCAGCTCCTTTATCGTCGGAATAGCTGAATATCCCCGCGGGTGTTTGTGATTATTTTAACGTCAACATTTTCCTGCCATCCGCTTATTTCACGCGCCTCGGCGCATCTCCGAAATTCATCCGAGAACACTTCGAATGAGATCGGTTTGTCTCTCACTATTTCAACTCGACTTGGCAAAACTTTCGTAGTCGCTGATACCCACCTTGCGTATCAACGTTGGATTGAGTGAGTCAGACCGCGGATGAAAGGCTTTTTGTAAAGCTCCGCTATATCGCGGTCGGCCCCATGGGCAAAAATTTTGAAGTAGGCAGTTTCTCCAGCAAGACCGTGCTCATTAGTTTTCGAATTGAACCTCAGGCGCCTAGCGGAAGCAAGAAGTGTCCGTGTGTGAATTAAGAATAGCCGTCACTGCTTCGTCGAAATCGCTGACTGTGACCTCAGGCGCCTGGCGCAGTAGCTCGGTGCACCGTGATTAATGAATGGCTCGACAGCCGGCGGCTTTCGCGCAGTCCTCGCCACCGATCCCCAATCAAATAACTGTGGCTCAAGTCGATATTCATGAGTCGGGCAGCATGAAATAGCATTCCCGGTTTTGGTTTTCGGCAATTGCAACGGGGCTGCCGTATTCTTCACCGGCGTGAAACAAAGTGATCAGAACTGGAGATCGCATCAGCCGGCCTTTTTTGTTTATCGTCTCAACTGTCGCGCGACTCTGCGTACGCGCCACATCCGGCTGATTACTTTCGACCATAACAAGAAGTCGGCCTCTTTTAAACGCGCGGCCGGACAAAAACATCGTCATAAAGCTCAAACTTCTCCACGCGAGCGGGTGGGTAAGGTCGACCATCGCGGATAACAGGTTTGTTGAACACCGTCGATTCAAAAAAACGCAGCGTTCTTTGGCTTTGTTGCTCTTGTGCTCTCTCATTTTGTTTGCGCAACTTTGAAGAGTGGGTGACTCACGAGTACGACGTCATTCGACGACTGTCAAAAACTCATCAGGATATCTGCTGACGCCCTATGAGAAGATTCCGGGGAAATGTTGAATCCCTCCTTGCCTAGCCCAGACCATTCATTGAAAACACGGAGGCACATTTCTGATCACCGCGTCGGAATGACCGGCAACAACCGTGAAAAAGTTGACGTAATCATCTGTTACAGTGCGCGATACTGGCGATTGCATCTGGGACGTCGTTCTGTTTACTTTCACGCAGTCGGTCCTGAACAATCCCGTGCAATTCCCCAAGATAGGCAAATGAGTCTGCCTGAAGAACGACGTCCAGTCGCTGTCCGACGAGAGAATGTGAACGTCTTCGATCGGGACGCCGAGCAATAAGGGTTATTACTACACTAACACTACTAGATTAAGTTGTCGGCTCGCCACGCAACGCTCGACGGATGCGATTCTCGCTACAAAATGTCTGTGCAATCGTTCGGTTGTGGATCTCGGGTGCGGCGACGGCTTCCACGATCCGTTTCACAGGATACGGCCCAGCCAAAATCTATCGTCGGTATTGATCAGCTGCTCACGCCACTTTGCGCCGTTGCAAATGCAAACAAGGAAAATCGCCCATTGCAGTTTCTTGTTTGCGATGCTCTGATATACCGTTCGCTGACAACAGCTTCGACGTTGCGCTTGTGCAGAGCATTTGCACCACGACGACAACGGAGGATATCATTCGCGAGAAGCATTTCGTGTTGCGCCCGGAAATTGTCAAGCAATACGTAATGGCTT
>ERZ1370068.3953-contig-3049_pt1 | contig 43838 bp, 72 predicted proteins | sample MGYA00561227_ERZ1370068 | MGnify/ENA primary metagenome ERZ1370068 (study PRJEB38410, sample SAMEA6850437) | metagenome | study: Metagenomic assessment of the ecological functions of the soil: analysis of the soil microbiota associated with the...
CAACCGCTCAGATCGCCGTCGATATTACCCTCGACCGGTAGCCGCAATTGCACGGCCTTTACAACCAGAATGTCCCCCTGTAGTTCTCTCCGCTCTCAAGAACCGTGAAAGGCTAAACGTAGGACTGCCGAGTGCTCTTCTCGTAAACCTTTACGCTTCACATTCCACGAACGACGCTTCACGCTGCAGAGACAGCGGGTTGGCGAATCTGCCTGGACTCCGTAGCATCTCCTACCCCGATTCAACATGTGCAGGTAAATCGTATTTACTCCCACACGCTTTTACCTTCCGCTCCTCTAATGCCGCAATAGTTTGCTTTTTAATAGCAATTTTATCAGCTTTCTCGCCCTCAGGGGTGGCACTGTCCATCCGCTATTGCTTCTGCATATAGACGGGCGGCCTCAACACACGCCTTACTAGGGACCCGTTTTTGACTCTCGCATGCCGCAACAAATATTGTGCAAGCTAAAGCAGCGGTAATAAGTCACGACAAACCTGTGGTCATTGTGTACATCCTCCAATATAAGACGCCCAACCATTGCGTATACTGACCGGCATAGTACGCAAAACCGGCCCGCAAATTCCACTGTGATTATCGTGTCGGTTCAAAGACCTCTCAACGATACCCACATGGCCGGATTGTCGTGATATACGGATCGGCGAAGCTCCAAATTTTATAGCTACGAAGGAGTGGTCCCTAGGAGCCTTGTCCGACATTGCCATTCGTGACGAGGTGAAGGAGGTGAGGTCAGATGCGAGACCCCAGGCCAGGAAAAACCGGAGGTGTATTCGCTGGAATACATTGAGGATTTTGTTCACGCTGAAAACGATACAGATGGTCGCGGATCGTTCGCCGTAGTAGAACGGTCAATGTCGGATAGCCTCCTGGGTCAGCGAATCTGCGGGGGTGGAGTAATGTGATCAGCCCCTTCTGTCAAGCCTCGGCTCACAGGAACAAGCCAGCTACGTCGTCAACCAAGCCCCATCCCCTACCGCGCAGATTGCTGTCGAGGATTCCGCTTGGCCGGCAATATCGACCTGCACGCCCTCAACAAACCAGAATGCCCCCATTATTTCTAACCGAGAACACTAACAACGATAGACCTCTTGGCGAGCATCACCCACCTCCTGGACATTCAAATGGTTCCTGGGTGCATTCAAGGTCCTAGTGCAACAGTTGGTGAAACGCATGCGCGGGGCTGTGCCAGTTCAAAACTCTTCCGGGGCCGATCATTGAGCAGCATCTGCACCCGCTTGATCTCGCGCGCGCGACAGCTGCGTGGAACCGCGTCCCTTTGGGAAAGAACTGGCGCAGCAAGCCATTGGTGTTCTCATTTGTCCCTCGCTCCCAGGGCGAATGGGGATGGGCAAAATAGACGCGCATCTTCGTTTGCTTGGTGAAGAGGCGATGCTCCCGCATTTCAGGCCCTTGGTCGTAGGTGAGGGAACGACGCAGCTGAGTCTCGGCAGCGTCCGCAGTTCGCGCGCGAAGGCCTGCCGCACCGTGGCCGCGTCCTTGGCCTTCAGGGGCACCAGCACGGTAAACCGCGTGGTCCGCTCCACCAGGGTGCCGAGCGCAGAGGCATTGGCATGGCCCACGAGCAAGTCTCCCTCCCAATGCCCCGGCACCGTGCGATCCGGCCACCTCTTGCAGGCCGCTCGTCAATGCTGACCAGATCCTGAATGGGCCGCGACGACAGGCGGACCTTGTGCGGTCCGACGAAAGCGATGGCGGCGGCGAAGATACCGGGCGAGTTCCCGCTTCAAGGCTCCGCTGGGCAGCACATACAGATAGGTATAGATGGCTTCATGCGGAGATGCGCATCGTCGGGTCGTCAGGATACCGCTGCGGCAAGCCGTGCGCAATCTGTTCGGGGACCAGCGGTGCGCGAGCAGGTGCAAGACGGCGGCGCGCAAGCGCGCAGTGGACGGCGAGCGTCCGCGGCTTGCGCGGCTGATGAGCCCAACGCTGCGCCCGTTGATGGGCGGGCACCGCCCGATAGGTGACCGGCGACGTCCGATGGCGTGCAGTTCACGCGACAGCGTGCTCGGGGCTCGCTGCATCGACCTGAGCTGTCGCTCGGAGACTATGCGCCTGTCGCCAACATACGACTCAATTCTTCGCGCTCCATGAGGGTCAATCGTTGATACCGTGCCATGTGCAACTCCTTCGTTCCTGGAGGTAACCAGGATACTGGTGTTGCACTAGAACCTTGAACCCAGACTGGAACCTTTTCCGGCTTATCGCTTTCAGAGGGATCGCCTTGATCTTGGCCGAGAACCTCGCATGCGCCACCGGATCCACCGGCTGGTGCTTCATCTAGGTGCTCGCCGGATCTTTTCCAAGAAAGTTGCCACCGTTCCAGTTCCTCGAAGGTCTAACCGGTCTGAGGGACAAACCCGCCACCGCAATTTGGACAGACATTTCCCAAAACGCTTTCGACGCACGAATTGCAGAAGAGTGCACTCGTAAGAACATATGCGCGCACCAAGCGAATCGGGAGGCAGCGCCTTGTTGCGAGTGCTCGCAGGTCGGTCTGAGTTCAAGCATGGGGTCCTCAATGTGAAGCTGCCAATAATAGGCAATCAATAGTTCCTGGAACCTTTTCCGGCTCCAGACCATGAGGGGAAAGCCGAGCACCGTGTCGCGCGAACTCCGGGTAACATTACCGATCATGGAGCCGTCCAAGTGCGCTCTCGACCGACCGCTCCAATTTGTCTGCGGCTTCCGTAACAGCCAGCTCGATAGTCGTTGCTTGATGGCTTACCGCAAGAGGCTGGAGGCCGGCAAGTCTGGCTTCGAGCACGCACCGTTTATCGTCACCCCCAGATTTGTGGCTGTTCGTGTCACTGAGATGAACTTCCACACGGGTAATCCGGTCGGCAAAACGACCTACCGCGCCCTCCACGCAGGAATGAACGAGGCGCACGACATCCTCTCGTCCCTTAATGTGGTTGTCTGTGTTGACTTGAATTTGCATGAATTTTCCCCTCTCGCAGCGACTGATTCCATCCAACCGAAAGAACCCGAACCACCAGGCTGATAAATGTCAATCGGCTCGCGCCACACCCTGAGTAGAACTCCACGGGTAGGCGCTTGTACCACGCAGCTTTCTTTGTTCTTATTATGCAAGACCGCGGCGCGGAAAGGGAAGCTCGGAGTCCATTCCCTGTCTCCACAATTTCTTTCCGGTCACTGTTGGAACCTGAGCACACCCAGAGACCGGTAATCGCAGCCTCTCCTCCCACACAGCAGGGTAGAAATCCAACAGCACCCGCCAGGAAACCAAGGACGAACACGTCTGAAAGGCAATCAATGGCGTTCTGGAACCTTTCTCGGCCAACGTTCTATGTGATTGCGCGGTCGCAGCCCAGCCCCCACGCGATCGGTCTCGCCGGGATCCAGCGTGCCGCGATTCGTTTCTCGCTCCTTGCGGTAAACCGCGCGACGAGCGCCGGGGTGACGCGGACAAAGACGCCGAGGTGCCAAGCTTCTCGGCCAGCTGTGCGGGCTTCGGGTTCGCTCCTCGCACAGCAGAGCAGACTCCGCGGGTCCAACGAAAACCCCGCACTGTCAACCGGCGCTGGCGAGGCGCGGTGGGCAGACGTTCAGCCTGGGCGACGCACTCCCCGGTTGCACCATGGCGCACGGCTTTGGAACGACTTCGAACAAAAGCCGCAGGATCTTTTCGGCAGGCAACAACGCAGGCGGCAGAGCGTCAATGCGTTACCAGTGCCTCTATAGTAGTCGAGAAATCTCACGGGAAGGCCGGACTTGTCGAAAGCTTTATTGCACCGCCGCTGGAGTTCTGGCATCGCAATCTTTCCACGACCAAACACGTTGAGGCCACGGAAGAAGCATAGCCATCGGTCCCGTTCAGCATCCACAGCAAGCTCCATGGCTTGCAACCCTAACGAAAGAGGGCAATCAATAATTCCTGTGAACCTTTTTCAGCTCTAATACTCATAGACTGCCCCCATTTCCTTCGCTCTTCATGATGCCGGTATGTCCATCGCCTCGACGCCGAAACTGACACGAATTGTCTAGCGTTGTTTGCGCGCGACCGAAACAGTCTTCCGCAGTTCTTGGTCGAAGTAGTCCGCTAAGCATTGGCGGGCGGGGCGACTTTAGATAGAGATCAGCGTTTTGCTGAAGGTCGCCGTATCCGAGGACTTCAAGCTCCTCCCGCCTCGTAACACTTTGGACCATGCACGGGGCGTGGGTCACTCCCGCAGGTCGCGTAGCGCATACGCCCTGTGGCTCCCGTTCCCGAGCACCAGGCGGTTCTCGACACTCGCCACGTTCAGGAAATTCGAGCCGTAGCCGATTACCAGGGCCAGCGCCGCAACCGGCGGTCCCGTGGCTGATATCCAGTGAGTTGAGGTGGATCCAGCATGACCGCCTCAAGAAAGCGAAAATCGTTCGAGGGCGAGAGGAACGTGTAGCTGTTGGCGGCTGTCCGCTTGACGGTCACCTGAGGTAGAGCCGGCTGCCTTGGCAGGCAGAAGCCGAAAAGCTGATTCTGGTTCGGCGCCTTCTCGAGACGCTCCTTTAATCGAGCCACGAAGCTCAGGTCAACTGAATTTCTGGAAGACGACGAGTCTGGTCTAGCTCGACCACCCCGAGCTTGGCCGGAACCATGTTGAACGACCCGTGAAGAAGGGGTCGCCGAAGCCCGCCGCCTGGGCGCTGAGCGAGAGGGTCTAGTGCGCCCACTGGCGGAGTATCAGCAATTCGGCCTCCGTCGATTCCGGCAGGGTCTTTAGGTGGTCTGTTGGCCTTGCGCCACTCGGTGCCGCCAATTGACCTTGATCTGCAGTCTGGCCGCTAACGAGCCATGGTGCGGATGAACCCAAGAAACTCGGAGCAGCGGGGGGCGACCGACGAGGAAGACGTGATCATCTGGCGGGCCCAGCTGGGATACAAGCAGCGTCATGGAACCCTCGTACACTGGATCTCAGGTGGAATGACTTGCCTCTAATACGCAAGACAAGGTGCCAGCGCAAAACCGGCCTAACTATTGGGTATACTGACCGGCAGATGTACGCACTGACAGGATCTGATAACTGGCGCGTGATTCTTGCGCGTGTTAAATCACTTGTCAACGCTCTCCCTTACCGCCCGTCCTGCGAGCTATACAAAGTGGCGGGCTAGGTGGTCTCCCACTGCGGGTGTTGTGCAAGGCTTAACTCTTCATCTGCACTCCAGCGAGGTGGCTGGTGTGGTCTCCACTGCGCGCATCGAGCGACCACCGCTTCGATCGTGAGGGCACTGCGAGCAGAGACTATACCAGCTATCTTGCCACCCTCTTCTCCAGACCGCGTTGCACTAACACTAGGAGACTACCCTGGCCTCTGCTCTCCATGCTCCTCCGAGACCGCTCATACTCGCTCTATCAAGGTGTGGCTCGGCTTGGTCCCTCACTGCGCACGTCGAATGACCACAGCTTTAGTCGTGGGCGTTCCGATGAGCCATGGAGACCAACCAGGCCAACCGTCTCACCGATCCTCAACAGACGACACGCGCTACCGTACCACTCAGTGGGATAGTGAAATCGAGGCACACTTGCTATATGCTATAGTGGAGACCGCGACGTGTGAGGCCACCCCACTGGATAGGAAGGAGGACGACCATGCGACAGATCCGCACTCGGCTCTCAACCCTCATCTGCATAACCGCGCTCATGCTGTTCGCGGCAAGCTGCACACTCAAGGGCACGATCAAAGAGACCACGGATACCACTTCCAACATCACAGGCACGACCTCCGGTCGCACCTGGTTCACCGAAGACGGCCTCTTGCATCCAGAACATAAACTCACCGCCTTCATGGCCTTGAACCAGACGAATGTGGAACAGGACCTGGCGCGAGGACAGGGGAATATGTCCACATCGCTCGGCACCCTCTTGGGACTGTCGGACGACCAGCAAGCGGCCTTTCACGCAAAGGCGCAGGGGGCGTTCGAGACGCTCATGACGTCCGATCATGAAGTCCGGCTCAAGAGTTGCGGACGCTGGCGCGCTAGGGCGATCCGGTCGCGATCTATTCATGATCATGAGTTCGTCGCGAAATCGCATAGAAGCTACGGCGAAGCCTGGCCGAGAGCACTCACGGCGAGGAGGGAGACATCGCCCCTCGACCTCAACGTACGCAAGCCTAGCCTCTAGACCCCGTGCCTCTCGCCTGAGACATGCGCGATTGCAGCGACGAAGCGCTCATGAGTAATGCGGGCTAACCTGATTGGCCCGTCCGCTCCACTCAATCTGCTCGATTCGGTCTGTCCGCAGCCTCCCGTCCCAGAACGGCTCGCACCACCGCCCCGTCACGAAACACCACGAAGTTCGACGGCACCGCGGGCACGCGCGGACCCGGCAAGATGACTCCTGCGAGATTCAACGGATCGCTGGCAGACAGTTTGATGTCGTGAGAGGCAGCACCCGACTCGTTCCGTTTTCTCACCGCCCGTAACGATTCGACAGCTTCCGGCAACGCGAATTGCTCCCCTGTAAAGCCGCTCACAAACCTCCCCCACGGATCTCGCCTTGCAGTTCCATCCGACGGTACTGCACCAGCAGATCGCGCCAGGACAATGCCAGCGACTTCCCGCCCCAGCAAGTCGCGGAACACCACGCCATACCGACGCAGCAACTGGCGAGCGACGGGCTCGATCGAGCGTGAGGCGTGAGGCGTAAGGCGTGAGGTGACTAAAGCCGCAGGGCTCAGAGCTGATCGCTGATGGCTGATGGCTGACAGCTTGTCTCGAGCAACGACCAACGACCGGCGGCAGTGGCGAGGTCGGCGAGACCGTTCTCGTCCTTCCGCACGGCGGCGATGCGGGTCCATCAGGGCACGGAGATTGTCGAAGCCGTCGGCCGTGACCAAGCCGACGGCCACGAGTTCCCAGAGTCCTTCTTCCACTTCCGTCGGAAGATGGTTGGTCATCCGCACAAGGTCGGCAAAGAAGCTCGCACCTCGCTCGTGCAAGGTACGACGCAGGTCTTGCGCCACGGAACTCAACTGGGCAAACGGGTCAGGCCCATTCGATGCGGCGTTATCCGTGGAAGACATCCCTCAACCACTCGCTCTCCTCACGTGGGAAGATACTAATTGGCGCCACACTCGTCGGGATGATCCGACGTCGTTCAAGATCGCCAACGTGCGCAAGCCGTGGATGAGGAGACAGCCTGCCCCAGCTGACTGCCCCGCTCAAACAGAGCCGGTCCAGCCATCTCCGGCTCATACTTCGCCAGCCTCGTCCGGAGCAGATGCGGCTCCCAGGCCGAGGCTGCAGCTTCGAAACCGGCCAACTGCGCGATGATGTCCAAGAGACCGGCCTCGCCATGGAGACGCGACCCAGGGGAGACATGTTGCCATTGAAATAAGAATCGCATGAACTCGGCCGCGGTCACTGGCTCAACTTCTTTTCGCAGCCTGCCGATGGTCAAACGATGAATGCGCGCCAGCAGCCGGCGGTGACACCACTCGATTCCGTGAAGGCGTGAGGCGGTGAGGCGTGAGGCGTAAACTGGCCCCGGAGAACTTGACCGGAAGTTTCTAGGCGAAGCAGCGAGCCATGAATCGAGTCGGAAGGCAGATGAAGTCGAGCAGCCAGCTCTAGAGACGTCGATCGGCCCGATGCTTTCCATCCAGCCAAGCACGATGGCATCGAGCGTCGTATCATCACCACTCGCCAATACTGTTTCGACCTGCGCCTGATGCTCCGTCTGCCACCCATCCTCTCTACTTCTTGCGCCTCACCCCTCACCCTAACGTCGCCTGGCTCGGAAGCCCCTCACCCCACGTTGAGTTCAACCGCGCGCCCCTCCTCGATCAAGCGCGGCAGGTGGATCGCCCAGGCCTGTACCTCCTCGACCGGCAGCCAAAGCAACGTGAGCAAGGCATCGTGCAATTCATCCGGATCGCGCACGACGGGCCAGGACTCCCGTTGTACCTCCTCAATCGCTGCAGGGTCCAAAGCCCCGACCTCGCCGGCCAGCTGAGCCGGAAGCGTGCGCCGCATCTCCACCGCCCGCGCCCGCCGCTCTTCCAACGGCGCATCGTCGAGAAACGCATAGGGGTTGGCATTTAAGATCTCGTGCGAGAACGGAGACGGCATCGGCGTATCGACCGCCACACAGCGAATGGCCCCGGCTTCAATCTGCTTGAGGAGCGCGGTCAACCCGTCGAGATCCATCGCCTCGGTGAAACAGTCCCGCAAGGTCTCGTTCACGAGCGGATGATCCGGGATCTGGCGAGTCCGTTCGCCGACCATATTGTCCTGACAGGCCATCGCATCGGGGAAGACGGCGCCCAGAAGATCCTCCGCCTTCATCCGTTGAATCTGCGGGGGAACCTTCTTGCCATGGGAGAAACGCAGCAAGACCAACGCGCGGCTGGCATTCCAGCGCCAGCGCGTCATAAACATCGGCGCCTGGAGCACTGCGGGAAGCAAGACCTCGCGAAGCGTATGGCTGTGCAGAAATCCGAACACCGCATCGAGCGGGAAACTGTGCTTCTCGCCAAGCGAGATCACAATCCCGTTGTCGGTCGCCGCAGCTTGCAATTCGAAATCGAAGGTCACGCAGAACCGCTTCCGCAAGGCGAGGCCCCAGGCCCGATTGATCCGTCCTCCGAATGGCGTGTGCAATACCAGCTGCATCCCGCCGCTTTCATCGAAGAACCGTTCTGCGATGATCGTCTGTTGTGTCGGGACGGTTCCAAGCACAGCCTTGCCTGCCAGCACATACTCGACCGCCTGCTGCGCGCCTCGCTGATCCAGGCCGCACTCTTGCCGCAGCCATTGAATAGGTGAGGCGTAAGGGGTGAGGGGTAAGAGGGTTGCCTCAAGGAGGTGATCGATATCATCCCGAAGACGAGCCACCTCAGCCGAGAGCTCTGCCGTCCGCGACGGAGCCTCGCCACGCCAGAAGGGAATGTTGGGCGGTGCTCCGTGGGCGTCTTCCACCCGCACCTTGCCCATCTCCACGCCCTTGATCCGCCAGGACGTATTGCCCAGCAACATGATGTCGCCGGCCAGACTCTCCACCGCAAAGTCTTCATCGACCGATCCCACAACCGTGCCTTCAGGCTCTGCGACCACGGCATAGTTCGCTGTGTCCGGGATGGCCCCGCCGGACGTGATCGCCGCAAGCCGCGCCCCTCGTCGGCCTTTGATACGGCGATTGATCCGATCGTGGAACAGATAGGCCAGACCTCGCCCGCGATTGGTCGCAATCCCATCCGCCAACATCCGCAGCACCTGATCGAACTCCGAACGCGCCAACGCCCGATAGGGATCGGCCCGTCGGCAGAGATCGAACAACTCGTCTTCCTGCCAGGTCTGCGTCGCCGCTGCTGCCACCAACTGCTGCGCCAAAATATCGAGCGGAGCCGGCGGCACGGCAATGCGATCCAAGACTCCTGTCCGAATCGCGCGCATCAGCGCCGCACATTCGAGCAAGTCATCCCTCGTCATCGCAAAGAGACGGCCCTTGGGAATGGCCTTGATCCAGTGACCGGCCCGGCCAACCCGCTGCAGACAGGTGGCTATCGCGCGGGGCGAACCGATCTGACAGACGAGATCCACGGCGCCGATATCGATGCCGAGTTCCAGCGAGGCCGTGGCGACGACGACGCGCGTCTTGCCGCTCTTGAGTCGCTCTTCAGCCGACAAGCGAATCTGGCGCGAGAGGCTGCCATGGTGCGCCGCAACGACGTCGGCGCCTAAGTCCCGTAGCCGTTCTTCCAGGGAGTGCGACACTCGTTCAGCGAGGCGCCTCGTATTGACGAAGACCAAGGTCGAGCGATGTTGCCGGACCAGCTCGGCGACGCGATCATAGACATCGGCCCAAATCGCGTTCGTGGCCACGGCGCTCAGTTCGTCCTTCGGTACTTCCACGGCCAGATCCATCTCACGCTTGTGCCCCACGTCGATGATCTGACAAGGACTCGTGAGGCGTGAGGCGTCAGGCGTGAGAGGCGTGAACAGGGACGTCTGAGCCGGCTGTCGATTTCCTACTAGGAATCGGGCGACGGTTTCGATCGGCCGTTGTGTCGCGGAGAGCCCGATGCGTTGAGGTTTCGTGAGCGTCAGCGCTTCCAATCGCTCCAGCGACAGAGCCAGATGGGCGCCGCGTTTATTCGGCGCAACGGCGTGGATTTCATCGACGATGACGGTCGGACCGTCTGCAGTAGTCGGCGGCTCTTCTCTGCCGTCAATAAAATAAAGAGCGACTCCGGCGTGGTGACGAGAATATGGGGTGGCCGCTTGAGCATCTGCTGGCGCTCCGTCATCGGCGTGTCACCGGTGCGGACCAGTACACGGAGTTCCGGCATCAAGAGCCCGGCAGACAGACGCTGCATTACCGATTTCAGCCAGCGGCTGCTGTAGGTTTTCTGTATGTCGTTGCTGAGCGCTTTCAGCGGCGAGACGTAGAGCACCTGCGTATGGTCGTCGAGTTCACGCGCAAGGGCTTGTTTGAAGAGATGATCGATGCAGGAGAGAAAGGCGGCGAACGTCTTGCCGGAGCCGGTCGGCGCGGCAATCAGAACATCAGCCCCCGATTGAATGACCGGCCAAGCCTGAACCTGGACATCGGTGGGTGATGCCGACGTGTCGAGCGGAACCACTCGGCAATGAGCGGATGAAATCAGAGAGAGGGGCATGACGCCCCGCATGTTACCAGGGAGGGCAAGGCTATCAGTTGATCAGAACCGTCCGACTGTGGTGATCGCGGAAGGACTGAGGCCTGCGGCAGAAGGGGATCGCCACTGCGCTTAATCACGCCGGTCGTTTGATTGATAGCAAAGGCCGTAACGTGTTCCGGACGCATTGGCGACGTAGGCAAACCTCGCGGACAAGATCCACCGCGATCGATTGGGGCGACGTGGCAGGAGCTAGAGCAAAGGGCGAGTGGCACGCCCTAAGCGCGCCGGTCGCCTGATCGATGGCAAAAACCGACACATTGTTAAGGTCGCGTTGGCGACGTAAAGAAACTGGCCAAGAGGATCGACAGACAACGAAACCGGACCAGTGCCGGGTGCAGCAGAAAATGGCGAGCCGGCGAGATCTCTGTCAACGAGCCGTCCGCGGCATCGATGAGATAGGCGAGACTACAGTATTGGTCACCGTTATTCGCCACGTAGAGAAACCGACCAGTAGGATCGGCCACAATCGCCCGCGTGGTATGCTGGCTGTAGCGGGAGGAAGACCACTCCGGCGCCCAGCACCAGACGTCTGGCTGATAGTAAATCGGCTCACCTCATTCGTCGTGGCGTTCACAACATGGGCAAACCGCCCCGAAGGTTCGACTGTGACCGCACGCGGACCAGTCCCCAGCCCAGTGGAAACGGGCAGCCGCACAGCGGTGAGGTATCCCGGTCCCGGAAGCGATAGAGAGGCCGACACGTTGTCGCTGCCCTGGTTCACAACGTACAGATAACGCCCCGAGGGATCGGTTGCCACGGATTGTGGGTTCGTGCCCGGGGCCAAGGAAATGGCGAGCCGGTAATTCCGGTCAGGTTCCCCGTTGTGCCATTGATCGTGAACGCCGACACATCATTCGTTCCGCTGTTCCCGACAAAGACAAACCGGCTGAGAGGATCGGCAGACAACGCAACCGGACCAGTACCGGGCACGACAGAAAATGGCAGGCGCGAGCAAGCTCTGCTCAACAAGCCGGTAGCTGGAGTAATTGCAAAAGCCGACACAGTATGTTACTGACGGCATTCGCGACGACATACGCAAAGGTGGGCGTGGGCGTGACAGCGGCCGTTCCGCTGACGAATGCCACCGCAGCGGGGCCATCCCTCATGGCTCTCGTTCCAGACGCGCAGTGAGTGTGCCTGCGATGGGATCGATGGGAAGACAGACACCAGGTCCGAGGCGCTGTCCGTCGCGTATAACGCAATCTTCCGGCGGGATCGATCCGGATAAATTGAGGATTGCCCCCGCCAGCAATCGAATCAGCGGGCTGAGCTGCGCTCAACTCGCCCGTCACTGGGTCGATGGGAACCCAGCTGATGGTTCCTGTGCCGGAATTGGCGACATAGAGGAACTGTCCTCCGGGACCAACCGCCACGCTGGAAGGTGCCGTGCCGGTACCGGTGGAAACGCAGGTTGGCGATCGGCGTCAGATCACCGGTATTTGATCTACCGAAAAGCCGAGATGCTGTTGCTTCCCTTGTTTGCCACATAGACAACGTTCCGGTTGCGTTCAAGGCGAGGGCGAGGATTGAGTACGGCCGGCACGGGAGAAGATCCAACCTGGATCAGAGATCCCGTCGACTGAATAATAAAGACAGACAACGTCCCCTGGGTGCTGGCGTTATTGGCTCTGCAAAGAGCAGGTTGCCGGACGGATGGACTGGCTATGGCAGTGGGACCCGCTGCAGGACGCCAGTGGGAAGGAGAACCGGAGATTGGTGCCAGTGCGCCGGTCGTCTGGTTGATAGAGCACCGAGAGCACCGAGACGTTATTCGAGCCTTGACTTGCGACGGAAGAGGAATAAGCCGTTAGGTGGCGCAGCCACAACCACTGCGGTCGGACCATTTGCCGTGGCGTGAGAGAAGGGAACCAGTCACGGCGGTCACCAGTCCGGTCGGCAGAGAACGGCATGCGTGCCGAGCGTTATTATCGGATCCGCCGTTGATCGTGTAAGAAAAAGTTGCCGGATGGATGCCGCAATGGCACGAGGACTTGTCCCGGAGACGACATACCCGCGGGGCCTGAGTCGGCCGTTCGCGTTATCCACGACTAAAAACACGGACACGGTATTGTCCGCCTGATTCGGAGCTAACGCGACTCGCGTGAACGAAACCACTCACGCGGGTGTCAGTTCCCCGCCCCGCCCCCGCCCCCGCCCCCACCCGCTGGTGCAGCCTAAGAGTCCGAACCCAAGGGCAATGATCGACAACATGTACGCAATGGATTTCATATGGGGTATCCTAATTCGAATTCCTTACTGAGGCAACAGTTGTGTCATTATACGCGACTGTGAAAAAGATGGCCCAGCCTTACGGATGGGGGTATTGAGTGACGCGACAGGCGGCATCACCGCTGGTTGTGCTGGGATCTGGCTACACAGGACGTGTGTTGCACAGAACGGAACCTCGCAAGGGTGGACTATCTATGCCACCAAGCAGGAATCCCTGAACAATCTCGCAGGCATTCCTTCGGAACAGCGCCTGAGATTCGATTTGGAACAGCCCTCGACCTGGCTGAATATTCCCGCACAAGCCGATCTCATCTGGTGTTTTCCTGCCACACCGCTCGAACAGGTGCAGGCCTTCGCACGCACACTCGACGCGCCACCTCGGCGCATTGTCGTCTTAGGGAGCACGTCCGCCTACGAGGTGTCCGATCATTCCGCCGAATATCCTCCATCCTGGATTGACGAATCCGCCCCGATCGACCTAACCAAGTCGCGTGTGCAGGGCGAGGAATATCTGCGCGAACATCATGGCGCCATCGTCCTCCGTGTGGCCGGAATCTACGGACCAGGGCGGAACCCGCTGGATTGGATCAGGCAAGGCCGGGTCGGCCCATCACGCAAGTATGTGAACCTGATTCATGTGGAAGACTTGGCGGCGATTTGTCTGGCAGCGATCGAGAAAGGGAAGCCCGGCGAGACCTACAACGTCAGCGATGGTACGCCGCGGACCTGGAGTGAGATCTGCGCAACTGCGCAGCAGCGATGGGGCGTGGCACCGACAGCGGCAAAAGAAGACCGCTCATCGGGAAAACGAATCAGCACCGCCAAGCTTCGAACAGAACTGGATTATCGGTTTCAGACATGCCGATTTGTACGAAGCTCTCGATCTGCGATTGAATCGAATACGGAGTCATAAATCGTAAGCAGGCTTGTCAAAACGGTCATCCAACTAGGCCGCAGGCGAGTCAAAACCGGAGGCGTACCCTCTTGGGTACGTTGAGGATTCTGACGACCGAGAGCGACGTTGGGGACCGTTTTCACAAGCCTGCTAGCGGAGGAGGGCCATTACGGCGAGACACACCAGCAAATTGTTGATCGCATGCGCGAAAATCCCGGGCAGGAGACTTCCGGTCTTCTCGTAGATCCAAGCCCAGAGTACGCCGCTCAAACACACACTGAATAATCCCACCAATCCATAGCCATGGGCAACACCGAAGATGGCTGCACTGATCAGCGCAGCCGGCAGAAAACGGAGCTTGCGGCGAAGGATCGCGAACAGCAATCCACGAAACGCGAGTTCTTCGAACAGGGGTGCAAAGATCACGTATTCGACTAAACTGACGGCCGTCAGGGACGGGGTGGCCCAGACGAGATCTGCGTCGAACCACTCGACCCAGTGACTCGTGAGGTGAAACGGTTCCGACAACCGATCCATCACCCACCCTCCCCCACAAACCGGCTGCCACCACAGCGAACACCGCCAACACCAGGCGACCGGCACGGGCCCATCCGATTTCCAGTCCAAATCCCTGGTCGAAGGACATGCCGGACGGCCGGAAGAGATGCCAGTAGGCCAAGAGAAGTACCGGCACATTCGTCAACGGAATGGCCAGCGCTCGAAGCGAGACATTGTCGGGTGGCGTATACATCAACAACAGTGCCGTCAGCATCGCGCCGATTGCCCCTCCGCGCAGTAACACCGCTGCGCCGACCCCGCCAGGCCATGGCGGCGGCACGCCTGGTTCATGCAGTCGAATGAGACTGGACGGTGCATTGCGTCTGATCCAGAGCACCACACACACCACGGTACCGACAGCCATGACGCCGATTTCGACGAGCGTCACGCGATTCGATCGGATGAACTGCCGATCGACACGCGCAGCAGCCCGTTCGTGAATACTGGCCACGAGCGCGGCATCATTTGCACGACGCGCCAAGCGTTCAGCCAGGCGATCGTAAAACCAGCCGGCAGGCAATATCTCCGCGGCCTCTGCTTGCCGCAAGACATACCGGTCCGCGTCATCGACCGGGCTTTCGCCATAGGCGGCTACCACGAGATCGGCAAACTGAGGAAGCGGGTCTTCGGCCCTGACCCACTCATGCGCGGAGAGGAGCGCCTGTGACACATGGCCGGCCTCGGCCTGAAGAATCGCCAGCTCAAGCCGTACCAACGGGTCTTCCGAGACTTCCGCCAGCTCTCGATACCATTCAATCTCGTGCGCCCGCTCCGCTTCATCGCCGCCGGAAGTCCAAGCCAAGAGCTGCTGCTCCCACTGAGGCGCACGCAGCAGTCCTTCCTGCACATCTCTGGTCCGGCTGACCATCAGACTGAGCGCTTGATCAGGCGACTCAATCCGATCCAGTTTGGATGCCGATGTCGATAGTCCTACAACCGACCCCAGTAGCCACAGCGAGAAAGAGCGCGGATAAAAACGTGACCATGGGCGAGAACCGCCCGGAATAGACTCCAATTGGCGGCGGCACATCCGTAGCTCGCCACCAGGACTTGGGCTGCGGCGGATCGTTGAGAGGAACAGCGGCTGATTCCAGTCATCGTTCGAACTATAACATGCTATTTTCTCTCTCGATATCCCCGAGTGCGCCGAGCAGGATCTTGGCGCGTGAAGCGCGAGAACTAGCTGATTGCTTTGGTTTGTTTGGCTTATCTGGTTGAACCAGACGTGACCGGATCAACCGGATGAGCCAGAAAACCAGATGAACCAGACAAACCAAAACGAAGGAGCCCGTTCAGAATACCCGTGGCTGAACGCGACCACACTCCGCTATACTGCATTTCTCATAACTACCCAGGTAGATAGACTGAAGGTGTTTAGGGGCTGGGCTTCTTGCGCACGAGGTTTCATCTCTGCTTGAACCCAGGCTCGTAGAAACCGAGAAGTTGCTGAATGTGCTTGGTTCGTGCTTTGCAGAGATCATTTATAGCCTTCAGCCTTCAGCCTGAACACCTGAGTTGTTACCATTTCTCTCGCATTCGGAGTGATATGTCAGTTCAGAACTTTATCCCCCACGCCGACTGCTCCTTGGCCCAGGGCCCAGCATGGTGCATCCCCGAGTCTTACGTGCGCTCTCGACTCCCCTGGTTGGCCACCTGGACCCTGCCTTTCTTAGAGTCATGGACGATATCCAAGCCCTGTTGCGCGTCGTCTTCCAGACCAACAACCATTTCACCATCGCAATCTCCGGCACCGGTTCCGCCGGTATGGAGGCTTCGATTGTGAATATCGTTGAGCCGGGCGATGCGGTCATTGTTGAGTCAATGGCGTGTTTGGCACACGCCTCGCAACAATTGTTGAACGCTGCGGGGGCAAAGCCATCCGGGTTGAAGCACCCTGGGGACAGATCATTGAACCAGAGACCATCGAAGCGGCATTGCGCCGATCCGGCCCAGTCAAAGCCGTCGCCATCGTCCATGCCGAAACCTCGACCGGTGCCTGGCAGCCGCTTGAGTCGATCGCCCGCCTGTGCCGGAACCATGACACACTCTTCATCGTCGATGCCGTGACCTCACTGGGAGGCGCACCGGTCGAGATCGATCGTTGGGGCATCGATGTCTGCTATAGCGGCACGCAGAAATGTTTGAGCTGTCCGCCCGGGTTGTCTCCCTTCACCCTCAGCGACCGCGCGTTGGCCGTCATCAAAGCCAGGCGTACTCCCTGCCAGAGTTGGTACTTGGATATGGCCTTGATCGCGGACTACTGGGCCGAAGGCACTAGGGCCTACCACCACACGGCTCCAATCTCCATGCTCTATGCTCTGCGCGAAGCGTTGCGGCTCGTCGAAGAAGAGGGATTGCCCGCCCGCTTCGCTCGCCATCAACTGAATAGCGACGCTTTAATCGCGGGCTTGACCGAACTCGGGCTTTCTCCCCTTCCTCCAATCGGACATCGACTGCCGATGTTGACCTGTGTCTCAGTCCCCTCTCATATTCCTGAAGCCGACGTACGAACGAACCTGCTCTCGACCTATGGTATTGAAATCGGCGGCGGGCTCGGTCCACTGAAGGGAAGGTCTGGCGCATCGGTTTGATGGGTGAATCATCGACCGAGGCTCATGTCTTGACCCTGCTCAATGCACTGGAAGAAATTTTTGTCCGAGGCGGCGCGCTCTCCACCCCCGGGGTCGCACTCCAAGCCGCCGCACGGGTCTATAGCCGTCCAGCATCGTGACAGCAGAGAGCCTCGATCGGATGAAGAAGAAACCATCACTCTGGATGCTCGCTGCCGTGGCATTTGCGTCTTATCGCTATGGTCGCGTACTTGTTCTTCGCCCTGACGCTGGCCGATCATATGCAGACCGGATCCTATTCCCGCGGAGAAGGCTGCGACTACACCGTCACCGATGTGAGAGACCGCACCATCACCCTTCCCTTCGATACACCATCATGAAGTCTCTTGCCATTCGCTCAGTGCGCGTCATCGACGGGACCGGTCGGACGATCGAACGGGCCACGGTCGTCGTTCGCGGGACCACGATTGCCGCTGTCGGATCGGATCGAGATCTTTCCCTCCCACGTGGAGCGGCCAGGGTCGATGGTCGAGGACTCACGCTCTTACCGGGATTGATCGATTGTCACGTGCATCTCTGCCTCGGCGCTGAACCAGACGTCGTCGACGCGATCGCCCGCGAGACGCCCACTCTCACACTGCTCAAATCGAGCCAGGCCGCGAGACTGACCTTGGAGGCAGGCTTCACCACTGTGCGCGATGTGGGGTCACGAGACCATTCCACTCTTTACGTTGCAACGGGCCATCGACGCAGGACTCGTTCCCGGGCCTCGCATTGTCGGCGCAGGCCTGGCGATTTGCATGATCGGCGGCCACGCCCGGTTTATCGGTCAGGAAGTGGAAGGGACGGAGCAAGTCCGTTCCGTCGTGCGCGCGCAAATCGCCGCCGGGGCCGCCGTCATTAAGGTCATTGCGTCAGGCGGCATCCTCACCCCGGCACCTCGCCGGACCAGGCGCAAATGACCGTGGAGGAACTCCAGGCCGCTGTGGATGAAGCGCAACGAGCTGGGCGGAAAGTGGCCGCACATGCCCATGGGTCGTCGGGGATGAAGAACGCCATCCGTGCCGGAGCCCATTCGATCGAGCATGCCACGCTCATGGACGAAGAAGCCGCGACCATGATGAAACGGCAGGGTGTCTTCATGGTGCCGACACTCTCTGCGCTGGCCACCACGGCCGCCTGCCGACACGGGTGCGGCATTCCTGAAAGCGCGTTGGACAAAGCCAAATCCATGACGAAGCGCCATCACGTGAGCTTCAAGAAAGCCCTGCGGGACGGAATCCAGATTGCGATGGGGACAGACGCGGGGACGCCCTTTAATTTTCACGGCGAGAACGCCCAGGAACTCGAGCGGATGGTCGCCCTCGGGATGAGCCCGATGCAGGCGATTCTCGCTTCGACCTCCGCCGCCGCACGCTTGATCGGGATTCAGGACCAGGTGGGAACGATCGAGAAGGGAAAACTGGCGGATCTCCTCTTGTTCAAGGGAAATCCCCTTCGTCACATCGACCTGCTACGCGAGCGCAGCAGGATTATCGGAGTAATGCAGGCAGGCAAGTTTGTCGCCAGGACCGCTTTCAAAGACGTGAAACGTTAAATGTGAGAGGTGAAAGGTAGAAGCCTGACCTATCGTGCTATGTTTTACATTTCACCTTTCACATTTCACCTCTACCGCCGCTCGTAAGAACAGTTCCAGTGCTGGCAGCAAAACCCTTCAGCCTTCCGTTGCGGAACACCTCCTCAAGCTGCCCGCGTAGCGATCTGACGCCTCTCTCATCGCCTCGTTTGACCACGTCTTGGGACAGCAACATCTCCGTCGCCACTTCGACGAGCCGCTGTTTGCGCCCCTCCATCTCAGCAGTGACCAGCTCCTCCATGACCTCCGATGCCCGCTCCCGAATGATCTCTTCCTTAAACGTGTCATACCCTTGATCTGCCACGGTCCGCTCACGAATCACGGCCAGTTCGGATTTGATCCGCTTCACGTCTTTCATCAAGACCGCGAACACTTCCTTTCGCCCTTCATCGAAGAGCTTCTTCTCCATCTCGTCGAGGATGACGGCTGGATCGGCCGCTTCATCTCGCGCCGGTTTCATCTCCCCAATTGAGTCGATCATAACTCCGACGTTTGTCCGGATCGCCGATGACTTCGTAGGCCGCATTAATCTCACGGATCATAGGTTCGGCGTGAGTGCTATCGGGGTTGCGATCAGGATGGTGCTGAAAACCAGTTTCCGGTAGGCCTTCTTGATCGCATCGTCGGACGCGTCTCGCGAAACTCCCAGCACCCGATAAAAGTCGATTCGTGCCATGGCGGCGACTATAGCATGGGGCTTCCGGAGGCTTCACCTTGACTCCGCTATCGAACAACTCTAGCCTGGCGCGGCGCGGGACGGTTTGTCTGGTCTATCTCGTGGACTCGATCGTGGGACTTTATCTTGCCGACTAGCACCCAATCGTGGCGACACGGTGTCACGCGTTATCAATGGCTGGTCCTGTTTATCGCCTGGCTTGGCTGGGTCTTCGACGCGATGGACGCGACGATCTACGCGATCGTCCTCCACCCGGCGCTGCATGATCTCCTCACACTCGGCGAGCGGGCCACCTGCGACGGAACAAATCGGCTGGTATGGCGGTATCATCTTTTCGATTTTTCTCATTGGCTGGGCCATCGGTGGAATTACATTTGGCATCCTGGCCGACCGCTTTGGGCGGACCAAGGTCTTGATCGCGACCATCATCATCTACGCCGTCTTCACCGGAGCCGCAGCGTTATCGGAGACCTGGTGGCATCTCGCCATCTATCGATTTCTGACGGCACTCGGCATCGGCGGTGAATGGGCGGCCGGCGCGGCGATCGTCGCGGAAACCTGGCCGGAAGAAAAACGAGCGAAGGCTGCGGGATTCTCCAATCCGCCTGGGCTGTCGGGTTCTTTCTAGCCGCGACGTTCAATCTCACGCTCAAAGAAACGTACGGATGGCGGGGCTCTTTCTCATCGGCGTCACTCCCGGCGTTTGTGGCACTACTCGTTCGCTGGTGGGTGAAGGAACCGGAACGCTGGACTCATGCCCATGAGCAAGAGACCAGTCCACTCTCCGCGATCTTTGAGGGCAACTTACGGCGAGGGACCTTGGTGGGTTCGGCCTTAGCGTTCGTGGCCGTATTTGGCCTCTGGGGTTCGACGAACTGGACCCCGACTCTCATCCGCGAGCTGCCCGATCTGAAGGGACAGGATCCCGCTACTCTGACGAAATACGTCAGCTACGCCATTATGGCTCTGAACGCGGGGCGATCTTCGGCTATCTGGGCTTTGGTCCACTGGCGGATCGGTTCGGGCGCCGGCCTGTCTTCGCGTTCATGTGTGTGGGCAGTTTCGGTGATGCTCCCGATCACCTTTCTCGCTCCAACTAGCTACAGCGGTGTACTCATGTTGCTGCCGATCCTTGGTTTCTTTAACAACGGCATCTTCAGCGGATTTCCGATCTATCTCCCCGAACTCTACCCCACCAGGCTGCGCGCCACTGGTGCCGGCTTCTGCTTCAATGCCGGGCGTGTGCTGGCATCTGCCTCACCGTTTCTCACCGGCTGGCTGGTGACCACGCTGGGCTCGTTCGGGCGAGCCGCCAGCACGGTGGCATTGATCTATCTCTGGTTGGATTGGCGGTCTTATTCTTTGCGCCGGAGACCAGGGCAAACCGCTACCGGAATGAAGCTCTCCACAGCCGCCCTCCGCCGAAGTAGCCACTTTGGCTCGAAGGCCGGACATTACAGGGTATTCGGTGAAGAGAATAACCGCTGCCGACTCAGCGTCATATACATCCAGGCCTTGACATCCCACCAAAGAGCTTACTTTCATCGCTATGACTACTACACCACCCAAAGCCCTGACCCACGACGAGAAGAAAGCCGCCGATGCGGCCTCCGAAGACCGCCCATTCAACGAAGCATGGTCTGCTTCAGCCCGCGCAGTCTATGACGGTATCGTGAAGGCCTTGCCTCACACAAACGTCGCGAGTTCCTGCTCCTTCAATGCCGGAGAACCTGAGATGGCTCCTTCTGCGCAAAGCGAGCCTCTCCAGCCACAAGAGCCACTCCCGCAAGAGCAGGTGGATGGACAAGAGTTGATCGGAGCGGACCTGTTCTGCCTCTAGCCATTCGCGACCGAGAAGCGTCGATTCAGGCCGGAACCTTAATCGACGTGACGCCGACCGCCCTGGAACTCGGCATCACGCTTCCCTGTCACAATCACCCGTCCGCTCTGGGAAGTGGGAATAGTCACGAACCAATCCTCTCTGAAGAAGATCAAACCGGCAGGCTGCGCGACATTCTCATGGCCTTTCGTCTGCGTCTGGCCAGTCTGACCGACGGTGTCACCGCTGCTCGACTTTCGGTTCTGCTGACCTTGCCGCCGAGTACGGTACCTCAGCCGGTACCGTTATTTGCCCTCATCAACCGGACGCCGCACATCAAGCGAACGTGACGCTCTTGCTGCCGAACGAAGTCTCTCTCTCTATTACTTCATTAAATTAGCAGGCAGCGTCAGCGCGCTCACAGTTGTTTCTCTACAAGCGCGCGTTCGTCTCGCCTCCGGTCGTGATCATTCCATCGATGTCGCGCGTCCAACAATTTTCCCAGGATGGTCTTGTACTGTGGTCAGGCTGGAGCCCCATGGCCTGAAGATCCCGCCCCGTCAGTGCCGTCTTCGACAGACTTGTTCTTCACGAATGCCACAAGATGCCGTTTCAGCAGGCTCAGTCGTGCTCCGTGCTGCGTGCTTCGCTGCTTCGCCAGGAGCAACACGAGCGCCTCATCCGAGAAATCTGCTAAGAGGCGATACACCTGGGATGGCCTCGCTGTCCTTTTCTCGGTCGAGTCTTTTCAGCGCGCGATCGACTCGACGTCCCACAAACCCCATATTCTTGGCCTGCTCACGTGAAAGCGCTAACCGCCGGATCATCCCGGCCACCACGGCTGGGCTGGACTCGCTCGACAAGGCCATGAGATAGACGATCGGCCGGTCGATCACAAGTCCGGGAATCACGACGCGCCCACCAAACGAGCGCCTTGGGAACGGCAGTAACGACTCGCTTCACATTCTTCGTATAGTACAGACGGCGGTGGAGGAAACGAAGCAGCTTCAACTGCCCCAACCGCGCAATCGCGCGCACCGGGTCGCGCTCGGCGAACAGCAACGAAGATTTCGTTCCGCAATCGAGGACCGGAGAGTCTCTGGATCAGATCCGTGGAGGCCGCTTGCGCGAGCAGACGCACTGTGGTGCGCTCAAGGCGGAAGCCGAACCGTCGTTCGAACCGGATCGCCCTGAAGATGCGCGTGGGATCGTCCCGGAAAACTGCCTGCGTGCAGCACGCGGATCGTATGCGTGCCCGAAGATCCGCGTTGCCCTCCCGTGAGGGATCGAGCACGCGACCGAGCTGCTGCGGATTGAGCTGGACCGCTACGGCATTGATCGTGAAGTCTCGCCGGGAGAGATCCTCTTCGATCGACGCCGGCTGAACCGTCGGCAGGAGGGCAGGTTGCGCATAGGACTCTCGCCTGGTCGTGGCGATATCCATCTTGAGTCCGTCAGGGAAAGCGAGCCGCGCCGTCGCAAACCGTTCAAATACCGCCAGCCCAGCCCCATACCGGTCTGCCACCACCCGCGCAAAGCAATCCGTCTCCCTCTACCGTAAGATCGAGATCCAAGTTCTCTCGCTTCAGCAGAAGATCGCGGACGACTCCACCGACCAGGTAGACGGACACACCTCGCTCGTCTCCAAGTCGGCCGATTTGTTTCAACAGATGCAGAGGCCGCACAGGTATTCTGTTCAGCAAAATGGTTTGCCTTATCGGGTTGCTTCATGGCACGCCATTGTAGCAATCTCCTTCTCGCTGAGAACAATGTTTCCTCAGCAACAGGCTGAGACGCTCAGGATACGATCCCGAGCGCCCCGTTGAGCCCGTACACAACTTCGAATTATCGACGCCGTTTACCCTGACGATCGTGCTTCTCACGCGCGATATGCCGTGCGGCGCGATCCTGTGCCGCGGCAATCCTGGCCCGCTCCTTTTTTGTCATGATGCCGGCGGACTTTGCCTTGTCTTCCATCTTGTTGATATGGCCCTGTTGTTTGTTCAGCCGGTCTGCTTCTCGTTCATTCAGCTGCCCACTCGCAATCCCCTGATCGACCCGCTGTTCCTCATTCGTCTGCCGCTGAGTCAGATCACAGGTGTTTCGGCCTCGGGCAAAGGCCACGCCGGTCATCAACACTTTAATGCGTTCGCCGTTAGCAACATCTGCTTCATAGTCGCCTCGCTAAAAATAGATCACGTGTTCGTCTTTGGGTCACTCAACGTACTCGACCGACATTGAAGAGGCAGATCACGGTATCCGCAAAGCAGACATTGCACCGCAGATTGACCTGAATCGTGGTCAATATCGGCCGACCGGCCAGAAAGGTTTCTGACTGGCTTGAGCGCTCGGTTCAAGGTAGTGAAGATGGCGCCGTCATCGATCTATCCTCACACCAAGGCTGGTACGATCAAATTTGGACAGGTTTGTGCCGTTTTTTCTGTTTTCTTCGCACTACGAGAGCCTTTCCTCGCCGGCTTCTCTAACCTACTGAACTTTCTTGATCGATCTCGCGCTAGGTTACGGCACACGCCTTGCTGAGTGGTTCTGGGTTGAAATTGACTCTCACGCTAGCAAGGAGGTCCATGATGCAGAAAGCAAGAAGAGCTGATTCTCCCGCTCCTGGTGAGCACCGTGGCCATTGTGGCGTTAGCGATAACCCCGGCGCTGGCCAAAGACTCGAAAAACAAGAAGTCAAGCCCTTCGTCTGCGAAGGCGGCGGCTGAAGCGACCGGCCACGTCCCTGAACAAAGCGATACGCCCAAGGCCGGTCAGCAGGACTCCCAACCAGGCCCGGCCTGGAGAACCATCGGTGGAACCGTGAAGGCGTCCACGGCGACATCTACACCGTGGAAGACTGCGAAGGCAATCAACTCAAGCTGCGCGTCGGGCAAGGCACGAAGCACATTCACAAGAAAAAGGTCGGGGACACCGTCCGCGCTGAAATTACACGAGGCGGCTTCGCGAATTCCATTCAGTAATCCCTCATTTCGAATCGCGCACCCACCTCACGCGCGATAGTGTCCATGAACAGGCCGGCCCTGAACAGGCCGCGCCCGTTATGTGTCATCACGCTGCTCACGGTCATTGAGCCGACACCTTTACCGATTTCTGAAAGATAATGTCGCCGTAATAGGCCGTAGCCTGTTCCTTGGTGTTGTCCGTATCGCTCATGATCGCGACACCGTTGATCATCGGCGGCTCCTCTCCGAACGCCTTCTTATAGTCTTCGTAAATATTCCGCTCTTCGTCGATCCACATACCCACTTTCTGAGCACCGCTCTCGACCACCACCATCTTGGCAAAATCGGTATAGGCATTATCGACGATCGTGCCGACAGGCGTCTTGGTTTCCCAGATATAGTTCAAGGCGGCAATGGGAATATCGCCGAACAGAGCCTGCCCGCTTTGAACTTGAGCTTCTTGCCGAAGCTGACTCTGTCGGGATCGTATGGCAAAGGTGATGTAGAGCCGGGCCGGAAAGTCGTCGCCTTCCTTGAGGGCCACGTTGCTACGCTGGAGTACGTTGTCGACTTTCCAGCGCCACCGGACGATCGGGAATTCTTTTGGATCAATCACTACGGGCTTGATCAGGCCGGAGGCCGAGGCTTCGCTGACCGCCTTCACGATCGTCACGCCTCCATCCTTCACCACTTCATAGGAGGTATGTTTGGGTATCTTCTTAAAGGTGAGCGGCTTCCACCCGTCGGGCATCGCCTGCCCGACCTGACTGGCCGAGAATTTTCCCACCTCAAGAACTGACTCGCTCTGCGCCCAGAGCATAGACCGGAGTCATCAACGGCTCCATGCCATATCAGCCAGGCTCTCTGTGCCACTCGCACCCTGCTCATGTTCTGGATATGACTACCGCCGAGTCCACACGAACAACTTCATCGGAAATTCTTCGTCCGTTGCGTAAAGTGCGCCTTGCGCCACAGATTCACGACCTTTTTATTCACCTCGGCTTGCGTCGGATAGGGATGGATCGTCCCAGCGATCGTCTTCGCACCGGCGCCGGCCTTCATCGCAACAGAATACTCGCTGATCATGTCGCCGGCGTGGGCCGCGACGATCGTGTGCTCCTACAATCTTGTCCGTGCCCTTCTGAATGTGAATCCTCGCGAACCCTTCGTCTTCGCCGTCGAGGATCGCGCGATCGACCTCGTCCAGCTTGTACGTGTAGGTCTCGACCTCGATGCCTTTCTCTCTCGCATCCTTCTCATACAGCCCGACATGCGCGACTTCCGGCTCCGTGAGAGGTACACCACGGCATGACCAAGGACTCGACGCTGGCATAGCCCAGACCCAAGGGATGGGGAAATAGGGCGTTCTGAATGACGATCTGCGCCATGGCATCGGCGGCATGGGTAAATTTGTAGCGCGAGCAAACGTCGCCCGCCGGCAAAAATCCTGGGATTCGTCGTCTGCAGCCGCTCGTTCACCTTGATCCCTTTCTCGTCGTCACTCGATACCGACCGCTTCCAACCCGATTCCCTCGACATTCGGGTACGGCCAACGCCGACAAGAATCTCGTCGACCGTCACATCGTATTGCTGACCATGTGAATCGACTGTGAGCCGCTTTGCCGACTATCCGCCCTGCTGACCTTGAGATCTTTCGCACAGCAGAGCAGCTTCACTCCATCACGCAACATCTGCTGCTCGACGATTTCAGCCGCGTCGCGATCTTCCTTCGGCATAATGCCGTGCTGCGCTTCAATAAGGTAGACCTGGCTCCCGAAGCGGGCAAACGACTGCGCCAACTCGCAACCGATGGGGCCGGCGCCGATCACCCCGATGCGCTGCGGCAGTTCCGTCAGCGAGAACACCGTTTCATTGGTGAGATAGCCCGCCTCTTTCAATCCGGGCGTGGGAGGTACCGAGCGCTCGTGCTCCTGTGCAGACAGCCGCCTTCGCGAAGGTGAGGTGCGATTGCCGGCCGGCCCTTCGACTTGAATGGTGTCGGCGCCGGTAAAGCGTCCACTGCCGATGTAGACGTCCACACCCAACTTCGTATAGCGATGAACCGAATCGTTGTGACTGATCTGCGCCCGCAGTTTTCTCATACGCGCCATCGTACCGCTCAAAGTCGTACTTGACCCCTGGAAGGAATGTGCAGGCCGAACTCCTCGGCATTCCGTACATCGGCCCAAGCCCTCGCTGCGCAGCGTATGATGCCTTTCGAGGGCACACAGCCGACATTCAAGCAGTCGCCGCCCATCAAATGTTTTTCGATTAAGGCCACTTTGGCCCCCAGACTTGCAGCAACGACTGCCGTGATCAATCCCGCGGTCCCAGCTCCAGATGACCACAATATTGTAGCGACCAGCCGCTTCGGGATTGACCCAGTTCGAGGGATGCACGTTGCTGACGAGCGTGCGGTTATGCTCATCGTTCGGCAGTACGAGACTGTTCTTCACGCTGATTCGTCACAACGATCTTCTCTGATGGCTATGTGCAACCACCGTAGTCACTCTTCCTCTACGCTTCACGTCTCACGTTCACGACGGTTTGCGATCATGCTAATTTCCCAGACCACTTCTTGTACAGACTCGGCACGAGCGCCAGAACCCCCAGTAACACAAATGCCCCAATCACTCCGGGAGAAGCAATGTCTTTCAACGAATTGATCGTACCGAGTTGCCGGCCTGCGTAGGCATAGACGAAGGAACCCGGGATAATTCCAAGCGCCGTAGCCGCGACGTACGTGCCGATGTTCATACGAGTCAGGCCGGATACCAGATTCACCACAAAGAATGGAAAGAGCGGAATCAGCCGGAGGGTCATCAGATAACTGAATGCGTTCTGCGCGAAGCCTTGCTGGACCGGGCCCAACCACTTTCCAAATTTCCGTTCCACCCAATCGTGCAGCAAGTAGCGGGATGCGAGAAACGCGAGCGTCGCACCCGTCGTCGCCCCCAGATTGACGAAGAGCGTACCCCACACAGCCCCGAAGAGGAACCCGCCTGCCAGTGTCAGAATCACGGCGCCCGGAAGGGAGAGCCCCGTCACGGCCACATAGACCAAGACGAACAATGCTGCGGCTACGGCAGAATGTGTTTCGGTGAACGACAAAAGGTCATCGCGGTTGTCCTTGAGAGCCTGCAAGGAGAGAAACCGGCCCAGGTCGAAGTAGAAGAATGCGGCCACCGCAACTGCGATTGCGAGGACCACTGCAATTTTTCCGGCACTCAGCCCGCTCTTTGCTTCAGAAGTCGGCATGTCGTTCATCATGACGCGCTTACTCGCGTATCATGGGGACTCCTTTTCTGGCTGTCAATGCGGATGACTGCCTCCTAAGGTCTTGCTGTCAACTGACGGTGCTCTACAAGTGAGGTGATAATTGGAAGTCGAGGTTGCAGAGGGGCTAGCGGGGCCGGCGATTGTGGAGATCGCGATCCATATCGAGCCGGCCAAACGTCCGTTCTACAGGGTCGATCGACCCGTCCTGATTGCGATCCAGCTCTTGGAAATGGTCGTGGGTCAATTCAGGATTGTGGGGATCCGGAACGCCCGTACCAAGATGACTCCGGCCGAGGATCGTAGCGCTGCGGGCTTTCCAGCATGCCGTGGTACATGAGATCGGTTCTTGGCTGCACGACAGCTTTCGGCGCCCTCTTCCTATGAACCTTCATACGTCGATGGCCCTTCGGACTCACCGGACTTATCGACTTAAGCTCAGCCGGTGCCGGCTTGGCCTGCTTCTGAATAGCTTCCGGCTGGCGTTGCGCAGCAACGGGCACAGGGCTCTTCTTGGAACGCTGGCTCGATGGGTTTTGCCTTTGCTCGAATTGTTCCCTGGGAAGCTGAGCTGCGACTACCGGAGCCGACTCTTTTGATTTTTTGGTTGCCGCAATGGTCTGTCCGACTCGTAACTGTAACTACGGCCACAGAACAAACCGCTCTGAGGACAACAAGCTCTAAGGCACTCCTACTCATGCCCCTCCCATTTATATGGAGTAGCCTTACAAGTGTAGCAGGTCCCATATGCGCGTAAGAGTATGGAAATGCACGACTCTCTCGCTATTCCACTGCTGACATACCCCCCGAGAACGCACTTCCGACCCACATGCTAACGGGCTTCAGGAATTAGGTGCTTTCGCCTCGGAAACTTCTCCCCCTTGTAGACTATCTCCCCGTCCCACCAGAGAATTGCCACCATGCGAAGCTCTACAGACGGCCGAGCATATGCCCGGTCTCTATCGTCAACCATTCTTTGGTTTATGCAGGACAGCGTCCTCGCCCGTGTATTTCCGAACGCCTTTTTGATCTCCCTCACAACATCGCACATTCGGACTTTCTTCTATAACTCGAAGCCCCTTCCGTTCTAAAATGGGAAATAGAGTTCGACCCCGCCGTACTCACCATTCCGAAATGTTTGCGTATATTGATGACCGCCTTTGAGTGTCAGGTAAAAGCGCTCGACCGGCACTTGAACTAGCGGGCCGGTTTGGACTCGCATAGAACTGGTCGTTCCCCATGCCCGCGAGGTCCCAGCCGAGGTAGGTGGAGCAACAGCCCTGTTCGCTCTTGTGGACCATTCTTGTAGCTCTGAGGCGGCTCCAGACGAAACTGTCCAAATCTGTATACGACACGATGCCATGAAATGTTCCCCTTCTCATGCCAATAGAAGGCCTCCCCTTGAAGGTACACACCGACATCATTCTCGTCTGATCTGCCGCCAGTTTGGCGATCCTCCTGTTTCCAACGGAACTGAGGACCGGCGAACCCGATGAAGTTCCATGGCCCCTGAATAAATTTGACTCCCAACGATGGGGACGCAAACTGAACCTCGGCCTTACGATTGACGCCGTTATCTTTAAACGTGTACCCGAGCCCGGCTCCCATGACTTGAATGAACGGTTGGAGATTTGACTCTCCCGATGTGAGCGGCGTCCGAACGCCCAAATACGTGTAGTATTCACCTCTTATTGTCTGATTTGGTAACCCGTAAAGACGTCCCCGGCTATCCCGGCACCGGGCCACAACAGCGCCGCACACAGCACTATGCAGCAAGTGACGTGAGTTCTCGCCATTGGTCGGCTCCTTCTCCACCTGCTCGATCGCAAAGCCTGCCACCACCGTTCCCTCGGTCTGGATCACCTCAACGCCGGCGGACTTTCAATGCAACGGACTCCACATACAGAGTCCCGTTTTCGCCGATAAGGTCGACCGTTCCAGGAATGTTCACTGAAAGACCGGTTGATGATATTTGCTCAACTGTACCTTCCAATGTACGGTCTGGCAATACTAAGCGACAATTCTCCCGATACACGGAGGCGAAGGTCGCGCCGATGTGACTTTCTCGAGGTCTTGACGATTTTTTAAATACACGCAGCAAGGACCATAAGCTCCGAAATATCCCCGGCTCGGCTTCAGGTTGATTCCAGGCACTGGAGTCGGAAAACACGGCGGCGATCAATGAATCCCCAGCCTCGTCGTCCAGATCGATAAATTTCAGTCCGATCTCTATGGCATCCGATGACAACCGCTGCTGGCGGCACATTCGGCTTTCGATGGTAGAGACAGTCTCCCCGCCAGGTTCGTGACGCTGAAGAGCAGCCGGTCGTTTCCTTCCAGCAGTTGCCTGTTTACGTGAATGAGGGCGCCAGTCTCGTTCATGTCTTCCACCGTGCCGCTGAACCGTTCGCCTGCTGCGATCAATTCACAAGACAGCCGGTGCCTGATACGAAATGTTTTGCGCCACTCCGGCAACTCCGAGGCAGCCAAAATGGACCACGCCGATCAAAATGAGATTGACCGACCCCCAGAAGAGGCTGACCTCCAATCCCGGGAGAGGAACGTTTTCCATCCACAGGCGAATACCCGTGACCAGTCCCGCAATGAGCAACCCCATGATGATGAGGTGGGGCAGGATATAGGAGAATCGTGAGATCCCTGCGCCGCTCCTCTGAACCACCCCTTTGGGGTGATGACGAATGGGCGTTTCTTCCAAGGCCGTATCGCGGTCTTGAGCACGGTCCAACTCAGTGCGACGCTGCCCGCCGTTTCATAAATGTCCGACCAGAAGGCATTTCGCGTACCCCGGCTGACGGTCCTCAGCATCACGAGCGTCGCCAGATAATAGGATCCAAAAGTTGACGAGCGATGGGACATCAGCCGTGACAGGAATAATTCCGAGCAACAGGGCAATCAACGGGGCGACGAGGCAGACGACCCGAGGAATTCCAGTGCAGGAAGTAAAAGATGGACGCAAAGTAGCCGATCCGTTGCGGGAGAGTGAGGCCACGCATGGTGAACGGATTCGTCTGAAAGAAGATTTGCACATGGCCCGTAGCCCATCGAATCCGCTGTCTCATTGAACTCTCGAAGCTTTCCGGCATGAGTCCGCGCTGCCAGCACCTTATTCAGGTAGCATGAACGATAGCCCTTCGCATGGATCACCATGCTCGTGTGGATGTCTTCGGTCACGGTCTCGGTGCGGAACCCGCCGATTTCAACCAATACATGACGGCGGAACAACCCGCAGCTTCCCGCAAAGAACGCGCTATTATGCCGATCGCGGCCGGATTGAAGCACACGATAGAACAAGGCCTGCTCGTTCTTGAGCGATTCCCTCAGTTGCAGATTCTTCTGAAATACGTCGGAATTGTAGAAATGATGCGGCGTCTGGACGAAGGCGACCTGTTCATCCTGGAAAATCCCACCGTATCTTTCAAGAAACTGCTGGTCGGAACGTGATCGACGTCGAAAATCGCAATGATTTCTCCCGATGTTTCATGCAAGGCATGATTCAGGTTTCCAGCTTTCGCATGTTGTCGATCCGCCCGGCGGATGTATCCACAGTTCAACGACGAAGCCAATGCCCGCACCTCGTCCCGCTGACCATCGTCACAGCACATAGACCCGATAGCGGTCGTTGGGATAGTCCTGGTTGACACAGCCGATCAGCGTGCGGCGAAGAATGCTCAGAGGCTCATCGACAACCGTGACAAAAATATCGACGATCGGATAGCGGTTCAATGGCACCGGTTGGCGTTCGAGCGGCGACCAGGCGTGGTAGGCAAACAATAGGATCTGCACAAAGGCATAGGCTTCCGCCGTATAAACCGTCCAACTCACCAGGAGGCTTGCCCAGTCGCCGGTGTTCAGGGTGTAGAGGCCTCTCCACAACAGGTATCGTGCATACAAGAACAGGGTCAGCGCCAAGATGACCTGATGCCCTCGTTTCTTCCAGCTGAGGAGACTGATGGCTGCCAGGACAACGAGCGACAGCGGCACTGCCACCGAAGTACTATAGAAGTGGGTAAACAACGTCATGTGTGTGTCCCCAATTGATCTCCCTATTGCAAGTCGTCCAGCTCCTCTGCCCTGCTTCTGCGCGCAACGTTTCTCAAGCCAATGGCCGAACGCCATGATCCTTGCCTGAAGTGTCGACATCATAGGTTGACACTTTCTCCCTGATTACTCAGACCAGGATTTTGGGGTTGTTTTCCTCGACGGCGTGCATGACGCACTCTAGAGTGGTATGCCTGGTCTGCCTATACCGAGGATGGAGGGGACTCACTATACAGGTGGGGTACAGCTTTGGAGGGGGCAGAAATGCCGCGCGCGATTCTACAGAGTTTCTGCTTGTGATGGACAATCTGCAAGCCGCAAAGCCGGTGTGGATCCTCAAGAAATCATGGGTTTTTGAGGGCCGATGAAGTCGACCGATGCGTGATAGAGCAACGCAGGTTTCGGGAGTACCACGACATCCTGCTTGACGGACAAACCCCAGGGAAGGGATGGGACTTTCCTGCTTTGGCGAAGGAACTGGGACTTCAGCCGGACACCGTTGCGACCTGTTTGAATACAGGACGCTATACGCGAAGAAGTGGCCAAAGACCTTCACGATGGCTTCACGCTCGGCATTACCAGCACGCCGACGTTTGTCATCAACGGCCGCCCCTTGGTGCGGGCTCGACCCTTTGCCGAGTTTCAAGCTGTGATCGACGAATCTTCTCAAACAGCAACCCCTTCCACAGTCCTGTTTTCCTACTTGTAAGATCTCAGCCTCCTGTCCTACTCTGTACGATGGAGGCCGACCTATGGACGAATCTAGTCGTTTAACCAAGACGAAAGAACAGTGGGCAAAGGCCCGGCGTGGCGGTGAAGAACGGGAAGTGTTTTACGAAGGAGATGCCCGCCTGCCGCCGGGACAGCATCTCGTCGAGACCTGGCCTGTGCTCGATCTCGGTCAAAAGCCTGACATTCCACTCTCGGAATGGAAGCTCACCATCGGCGGATCCGTGGCTAATCCCATCACGTGGACCTGGGAAGAGTTTCTCGCCCAGCCCCAGTTCAAAGACGTCTCAGACTTCCACTGTGTGACGAGCTGGAGCCGGTTCGACAACGAGTGGGAAGGGGTCAGTTTCAAGCACATTCTGTCCGTGGTGAAGCCGCTGTCTTCGGCAAAGTTCGTCCTCTTTAAATCGTTCGACGATTACACCACCAATTTACCGCTTGAAGCCTGCGACGATCAGGACGTGCTCCTGACGTATAAATGGAACGGCAGACCCCTCACGAAAGAACACGGAGGCCCGGTTCGCATGATTGTCCCGAAGCGCTATGCCTGGAAAGGCGCCAAGTGGGTGAAGGAGATTACATTTTCGGATAAGGATGAAAAGGGGTTCTGGGAAGTGCGGGGCTACTCGAACAGCGCGCTTCCCTGGGAAAATGATCGATATGGGTGAGACCGTCTAGCCGACCTGCACCCTTCATCTCCTTCCATTGGCGAGTACCCTTACCCAATGATCCGCGTGCCCATTCGGTCAGCCTTTATCAATCTACTAAGGAGCCGGCCCTCTTCTTTCCAAAGCACGATATGTCCGAGACCATAGCACAAGGTAGAATTCTGGCCGGTGGATGTGCCCATCACCGACCCCTTCGTCGTCGCCACCGGCGCACGAACGGTGGCAGAGAACGTCTTCCTGCGAATCACGCTGGCCAATGGCGCACAGGGTTATGGGGAAGCGGCGCCGTTTCCTGAAGTCGGTGGAGAATCTCGCGAGAGCTGCCTTGTAGCACTTCACCAACTCGGCAAAGCCGTCCTTGGTCGTTCAGCCTGCAGGCTACAAGGAAGTTGGGCGCTTGCTGATCTGAACAGGCGCTCACTTCATCCGGCCGCACGTTGTGGACTCGAAACCGCCGTGATCGATGCCTACTGCCGCGCATCGAACATCCCGATGTGGCAACTCTGGGGTGGCGCGGATGTGCGAGCGCGGGAGACGGATATCACTATTCCCATCACCGACCTCGACAAGACCGTCGCCCTGGCGCGCGGATGGTATGCGAAGGGGTTTCGCCTCTTCAAAATGAAGGTCGGCAAGGATGTCGAGAGCGACATCCGACGTCTGGAAAGCCGTGCATCGCGCACTCCCAGGCATCTCGTTCATCGGCGATGGCAACCAGGGCTTCTCGCGCCAAGACTGCCTGACGTTTGCACAGGGGGTGAAGAAATTTGGCGGGACGATGGTGCTGCTTGAACAGCCGGTGGTGCGGAACGACCTCGACAGCATGGCGGCAATCCGTCGAGAGACCGGCATTCCCGTTGCGGCGGATGAATCGGTCCGCTCGCTCGCGGACGCGCAAGCGGTCGTCGCCCGAGGCGCGGCTGACTACATCAACATCAAGATCATGAAGACCGGCGTGGTCGAAGCTGTGGAGATTGCCTCCTTCACCAAAGCGTCCGGCCTCAAGTTGATGATCGGCGGGATGGTCGAAACACGCATGGCGATGGGCTGCTCTTTCAGCCTGGTCCTGGGACTCGGCGGCTTCGACGTGCTCGACCTCGACACCCCGCTCTTGCTGGCCAGTGATCCAGTCACGGGTGGCTACCAATATGAAGGTTCGCGCCTGCAACCCTGGTCAGGACCACGGCCTCGACATGAAAGCAGCACCTTCCCCGAACGTCACCACCATCGAATAATTCAACCGCTCGCTTCGTCACACTTCTTGCAATTCAAGGTCTCTCCGAGATGCTGTCTCCGGCCTTCCTCTGTCAGGACCCAGGGCCGATTCGTCATCGGTGGCTGGTGACGCACGTGCTGACCATGGCCGCATTGTAGATCGGCCACCCAATCACCATATTCGTCCAAATGAAATCCGACAATGGATTGATGCACGCATGAACCTCCGTCACATCCTCGTCATCGATTCCTTAGCGGTATGCTACACTCGCGCGAGCGAGCGCATGCTAACACGAACGGAGGAGCACGCGTGATGAGGCAGTCTGATTCGAGGATCGGCTTCGTAGGAGTCGGACGGATGGGGGCCAACATGGCCCGGCGTTTGCGGGATCAACAGGAAACAATCGCAGCCGTGTACGATAGGGATCGCGCCACGGCCACCGACCTTGCGACCGAGCTAGGCTGTGAAGCGGCTGCGACCCCTGCCCGCGTCGCAGAACTCGCAGGCATCATTCTCACTGTCGTGTCCGATGACGCTGCGATGCGCCAGATCTTTTCCGCGACCGACACAGAGAGTCTTCTCCGCCACGCCAAGGACCGGCTCTTCGTCAAACTGCGCCACCCTCTCGCCGGCTGTGCACGTCGACGTCGAAACTCTGGTGACGCAACGTGGAGGCCAGAGCCTCGAAGCCTGCATGGCCAGCAGCATCACACAGGCGCGCCAAGGCACGTTATATCTCATGTGTGGCGGGCGTCCGGATGTGTTCGAGTCAGCGAAGCCGCTCTTGGAAAAATTGAGCGCGCACCTCCGCTATATCGGATCGGCAGGAGAGGCCGCGAAGGTCAAAGCCCTCGTCAACATGGTGATGAACTGCAATACGGCCGCACTGGCAGAAGGGCTTGGGCTTGGAGCAGCACTCGGCCTCGATCTGACGATGTTGCGAGACATCTTCGCCCAAACGGGAGCCGCGTCGCGCGTATTAGAGACGGACGGCGAGGATATGCAGAACCGCGCCCATGACTGCTACTTCTCGGCTGCCCATGCAGCCAAGGACTCGGGCATCGCCCTCGCGTTAGCGAAGACCGCCAGGTCTCACCGTCCCGTTAGCTCAAGCGACCTACGATCAATACCTGCGACTGGTCGCCCTCGGCAAAGGCGAACTGGACAAGTCCGCCGTCTCTGAACTCACCTTCAAAGACCGAAGCTCACAGTAGCAGCCATGTCCTGACATCCTGTCGTCCCCATCCCTCACCGCTTCTCAAAGGGAGTTCTGGGCGCTGACTGGCGGGAAAGTAGGTCCAGCGCTTCTGCTCGTTCTCATCGAAGCTGCCGAGGAAGGTCACGTAGCGATCGAGGGTGCGAAACTCGGCAGAGTGTGATCGTGCAGTGTAGCAGGGTCGATGACGCGGGCATCGAACTGGCCCACCACGTAGAGCAAACCCGCTCCCGCTTGATAGAGATTCCGTCGGCTCACATATCCCGTATTGGGGAATAGCTCCGTTGAAGACGAGCAGCCTCCCGCTCCCTCGAGCCTCAATGTGAGACTGTGCCGAGAGAGGAAGAGATCGGTCGCCGCTCGAATGATGGTAAGCTGGGCCTGTGCCGAAGGGATATCCACAGATGCCGGTTCGGGGCACTGCTGTTGCACAGCACCGCAGAGCATTGCCACGCTCCCAATGGCAACCAACCAGTGTTGGCGCCTCACTTGGGCGCTGGAACTTTCGGCGCTGCGCCAATCGCATCCAGCCCTGCTTGAGCACAGGCATCGTCGAGGTGCGCACCGGGTGCCCCACCAACGCCAATCCCTCCGACGATCTCACCGCCGATCTCGATCGGGAGTCCGCCCCCGAGCATCAGCACCTGATCGTTCACCTCGCGAAGAGCTTGCAAGGTCGGAACCCTGTTGATCAGCTCAGCCAGCTCGGTCGTAGGACGGCGGAGACTCGCCGCGGTATAGGCCTTCTTCCTGCTGCTATCGACCGTATGCGGCCCGGCCCCATCGGCTCGGGCCATGGCGCGAAGCACGCCGGCTCGATCCACGACCGACACGCTCACCCGGTAGCCATCTTTGTTGCAGGCATCCAACGATGCCTGGATCGCCTTGCCAGCCAGACTCCATCGGCAAGACTGCCTCTTTCGGCAATTCATCAGAAGCCGGCACCGTATAAGGCATCAGCATCACGAACGCCGTTGCGATCATGAGCCGATACGCCATAGTCACAGAACGCCTCATGATGCAGGTGAACGCATGCCATCGGTGTGTCTCCTGGTTAAAAGGACAGAGGTACGGCAAGGAGCGTACGAAGACGCGAGAGGACTGTCAAGAGGGCGACTTTGGATCGGGGGATTCAGGAGAGTGGAGAACGCGGTCGTCAGCTCCAGACGACGCGTTCTTGATTGAGGAGGTAATCGATTACTTCGATGCTATTACGCATCTGGATCTGCGCCTTTTCGGACATGGGGAGGACGGCGCCAACCAGCTTGCCTGATTCAACGTCGTCGAGCGACGGAATCCCGTCAGCTCCACGCTTTTCCAGCTCTTGTCGGTAGCTTGCCACGGTCGCCTCCTGTTTCTCTGACAGTTGGATCAGCAATTCCTACGCCAGAGACTCATCACCTACATCTGACTTACGGCGTACAAGTAGCATAGCACATGGAAATCCGTGCTCCGGTGAGGAGTGGGCTATCTTATTGATTCAAGACTACTTTTCAGTCTGATCGACGTGCAGCGGTTGAGGCAGGTGCAAGGGCGCCGAGGTATGGGAAATGACCGATCTTGAGAAGCGGCGTATCGAGACGCAGGCGAAAATCGTCATGCCCTGGGTCAACAAAGTGCGGATCGCCGGTAATATCTGACTGGGCCTTGAGTTCCGGAGCCGGTTGGTTCGGATTACCCTCTCGCAGATAATCACCATCCGTGTTGTAGAACGCATTGAAAGAGGTGGTGGTCTGACTGGATGGGGCGATCACAAAACCCCTTCGATTCAGCCCGACCACGTTGCCGGTGACATCACTCTGGGATTGCCCGAGAAACGCCGCGCCACCACCATTCTTGACCAAGGTATTGCTCACCAGCACGGCTCGGGCACGGTCGCTGACAACGACGGCTTCAAAAAGACTTCGGGTAATCACGTTTCGCTCCAACCGCACATTCGACTTGCCGGCAATCGAGACGCCATGATCGTTATCATGGATAAAATTCCCGATGAGGACGGCTTCTGAATCGGCAAACTGAGCGCCGGTCGTCTCGCTCCCCCCGATGACACAATCTTCTATCCGCACATCGTGGACTTGCTGGCTGAATAACATGCCATTGATCTTGACCCGACGAAGGACAATGCCTTGCCCATTGAAGAGACCGACGGCATGCCCCCTTGGTCATTGATGGTCATATCGCTGATCTCAATGTCCTTCGCCCCATAGGGCCACTTGCCCACATGGAGAGCGCCCACCACAATATCACGCCCCAGAATCGTCACCTGATCCATTCCAGCCCCGACGAACTTGATCTTCTCTTTGCTGTGAATGGTCACGTCCTGAGGATATTGGCCCGCCTTGACGAAGCACGGTGTCGCCCTTCTTGGCAGCATCGACCGCTTCCTGAAGAGAGACGTAGTCCCCGGTTCCATCCAGCGCAACCACGAGGGTCCGAGGACCAAGTGGCGGCCCCTCATCGGCCCACACCAGGCCCGAAGCCCCCAAGGGACGCCATGCACCGCCATAAGACTCAGAACTGCGGCACGTATCATGGAGAAACTTCATACAGGGAGCGCCCTTCCAGGATGTCAATTCCGCTCGGACTCGCTCGAGTTGCGGACGACTTTTCAGCAGCTCCCATGGTATCCTCCGCACCCATGATTTTGGTCGGCCTCACAGGCGGCGTCGCCACCGGCAAAAGCACCGTCGCCAAGATGTTCAAGCAATGCGGTGCAGCGGTGATCGATGCCGACCAGCTGGCCCGACGAGGTCGTCGAGCCAGGTAAACCGGCCTGGCAGCCAGGTCGTGAAGCCATTTGGGAAGGACCGTCCTCAATCCATGACCGCATCCCTCGACCGTCATGAGCCTGGGAGCCATTGTCTTCCGACAACCGAGCCAAACTGCCGCCAGCTTGAACGCATCATCCACCCACCGCGTCGCACGCGAGCAACAACGACTCGTGCGTCGGATCGCCAAACGCAAACCCCATGCTGTGGTCATCTACGAAGTGCCGCTCCTCTTCGAAGCCGGCGTAGACAAACGCGTCGACAAAACCATCGTGGTCACCGCCGACCGCAACACCCAAATCGCCCGCCTCAAGAAAAGAAACGGCCTCTCCCGCGCTGAAGCGATCCGACGCATCCGCAGCCAAATGCCCTTGGCAAAGAAGATCCAACGAGCTGACCACGTGTTGAATGGGACCCTCCCTCGCCCGTCTCTCCGCAAGCAAGTCGGCCAGTTATTCAAGAGCCTCCGCCTCCTCGCCTAACCCTCTGCCGTGCATTCCCTCCACCCTCTGTGTTAAATTTTGCTCATGCGAAACGTCGTGATCATCGGCTCGGGGCCGGCTGGACTCACTGCCGCGGTCTATGCGGCGCGGGCGAATCTCTCGCCCCTGCTCATTGAAGGCTGGCAATCCGGCGGACAACTGACCACGACGACGGAAGTCGAGAACTATCCCGGCTTTGCCAAGGGCATCATGGGCCCGGAGCTCATGAAGGAAATGCGAGCCCAGGCAGAACGGTTCGGCACGGAGTTTTTGACCGGTGACGTCAGCAGCCGTAGACCTCAAGACAGCGCCCGTTCACGCTCACGATCGACGGCTGAACAGACCAGTGCAAGCCAAGACCGTCATCATTGCGCACCGGCGCGTCGGCCATTCAGATCGGGGTGAAGAACGAGGCACGCCTCACAGGGCACGGCGTCTCAACCTGTGCAACCTGCGACGGGTTCTTCTTCAAGGGAAAGGAACTGATTGTCGTCGGCGGCGGCGACAGTGCGATGGAGGAAGCGACCTTCCTGACCAAGTTCGCTACCAAGGTCTCGATCGTCCACCGGCGCGACAAGCTGCGGGCTTCCAAAATCATGCAAGACCGCGCGGCGAAGAACGAGAAGATTACGTTCGTGTGGAACTCCGTCGTCGAAGACATTCTGGGAATGACGTGGTGACAGGCGTGCGAGTGAAGAATCTCGTGACTGGCAAGGTCACAGAGATGCCTTGTGCCGGTGTCTTTGTCGCGATTGGGCACCGGCCCAACACCAATCTCTTTAGCCGGCCAAATTAGACATGGATGCCAAAGGGTACATCCGAACGACACAGGGAACCGCCACCAGTGTCCCAGGCGTCTTCGCCGCAGGCGACGTGCAGGACTCGGTCTATCGTCAGGCGGTCACTGCCGCAGGCTCCGGCTGCATGGCCGCCATCGACGCCGAACGGTTTCTTGGAGCGAGTGCAGGGGTAGGGTCAGGGTGGAAGTACTACTGGAGAAGCCTCATCAAGCTGGATGCTCGAACGTAATCGATCTGTCCATCTATCAGCAACGGATGACTTCCCAGGGAGCAGTTGCTCTATGATCAAATGCACGTGCGGCCTAAGCGTGCCAGCAATATCGCTGAAGGTGCCAGACAAACCAAGAAGGAATTTGCAAACTACTCCATATCGCTCAGCATCCTTAGCGAGCTGATACACAACTTGAGATTGCCAAGAAGCCTCACAATTTGTATCTGATGGAGCAATGGTCCAAACTTGACGCCCAGATTGAACGCGTATCGACAAACTTCACTCCGGGCCTAATCCGATATCTGAGAATGCCGGAAAATCCACGAAAGAACACTCCCTCACCCTTCACCCCTTACTCCTCACTGTTAATGCCATGCGCTGCGCTATCGTCCACTACCACGAACTCGCCCTCAAAGGCCGCAACCGGGAATATTTCGAGGAGCGGCTCGTACGCAATATCCAATGGACACTGAAGGACCTCGGCGTCAGACGCGTCGAGAATCTTCGCAGCCGGATTCGCGTGGTCCTGCCTGACACGGTTCCGGACAAGACCATCAAAGAACGGCTCACACGAGTCTTCGGGATCGCCAACTTTCGCTGGCCCATGGATTGCCCCTCGATCTGGCCCATCCAGACCTGGGCAGCGCTCAGCAAGGCGGTCATCGACGCGCTTCGATCGGAATCTTTTTCCACCTTTCGCGTATCGGCGAAACGAGCCGACAAACGGCTGGCTCTGACCTCTATGGAGGTCGCGCGGGACGTCGGCACAGCCATCCGTGAAGGAACTGGCAAAAAGTCAGCCTGAAAGATCCCGACCTCACGGTCTATCTCGAACTGCTCTCCAAAGAGGTCTACTACGCGATCGAAAAGATTCAGGGCCGGGCGGAATGCCGGTGGGCGTCAGCGGGAAAGTCGCCTGCCTGATCTCCGGAGGGATCGATTCGCCGGTCGCAGCCTATCGCATGATGAAGCGCGGATGCCGAGCCCTCTTCGTCCACTTCTCCGGCCGACCGCTCGTAAGCCGTGCCTCGGAAGAGAAAGTACGCGAACTCGTGCAGACCCTCACGGCCCATCAATACACGTCGAACGCTCTACGTCATCCCGTTCGGGAGATTCAACGCGACATTGTGGCGAACGCGCCGGCCCCGTTTCGCGTGGTGCTCTACCGGCGCGTCATGATCCGCATCGCGCAGGAATTAGCCAAACGCGAACACTGCTGGGGGCTCGTCACCGGCGACAGCTTAGGGCAAGTCGCCTCTCAAACACCGGAGAACTTGACGGTCATTGAAGAGGCGGCAGAGTTGCCGCTCCTGCGCCCACTCATCGGCATGGACAAGGTGGAAATCACCGACCAGGCTCAGCGTATCGGCACCTTCGCCATATCGATTGAGCCTGATCAAGACTGCTGCTCGCTCTTCACCCCACCGCACCCCAGCACGAAAACCAGACTCGACGACATTCAGAAGGTCGAACGGATGTTCGATATTGACGCGACTGGTGAAGCAGGGGCTCGAGAAGGCTGAGCTCTCCCAATTCACCTTTCCTCAGTAGCAGGATGCTGAAAAAGTCCGCCAGCGTCGTCCTCGCATCGTTCAGATCCTCAACGTACCCCAGAGGGTACGCCTCCGGTTCTTGCACTCGCCTGCGGCCTTGCTGGACGGCCTTTTTGAGCATCCTGCAGGATTGTTCTCTTGTTCGCCACATCGTAGCCCGTGAATTCTCGCGTACAACAATAGGTTTTCGCAGCCTACTAGCGGGAGATTCGTCCGCTCTCACTGTGATCCCCAGCTGCCGCGCCTGCGCGAGCGCCTTTTCCTCATGATTCGAAAATGCGTTTCCAGATCTCGCCGCAACGCCAAGGCAACTATCCAATCCGGCATATTCGAATCAATCTCGAACGAGCAGTTCAAACTCGGCTCTTGTGTGAGCCCCACCATCGACTGGACGTGAGTTTCCAGAACCGACGGTACTGCTTGAAGTCGCCTCCTTCAATTCCGTCAGGATCCCGCCGGTCGGCAGGGTCCTCGTCTCACTCAAGAGGCGCTGCTCTCCTGGGAGCAGGGCATGGTCGATCCGAATATCCGTGAACGCCTTGCCGTCTTGCACCCGTACCTCCGCCATCCGCATCCGTACGTCAAAGAGATCAGGCCAATGGGCATAGTCGGTCAGTAATCGCTGAATGATTGCCGGTTCCACCGGAAAGAGAATCGTGGCCGTCGCCCGCACGCCGCCGGTGGGTTCCGTACGAACATCCAGCACGACCAGGCTCGGCCGCACGGCTCCACCCGGACCAGCCAAGTAGTAGACAGCCTATGACGATCATCACACGCCACAACATGGCGTGATTATATAGACCCACTGTGAGCACCAGGCGAGTACTAACAGGATGCTGAAAAACTATTGTCGCTCACGCGACATACGGACTAGCGAGACGGGCTAACCGAGATCGAAGCCCCATCTATTGACGTCGCGCCTTTCTCGCATGTCTCGCGCTTCACGCCTCCACGGACATCTCTGTGCTACGATGCGGCCTGATGAAACGCTGGTCCTCCCTGCTACTCATGCTCATCGGCCTGTGGAGCCTTTGAGAAGCAGCTCACGCACAGCCCATGGACGATTCACACGCCACAACAGAACAGTCTTGTAGTTTCGGTATGGCGAAGGGAGAGGCTTCGCAGAGCTGTCACGTCCCCTTCCCCACAGGCTGCCTCGTGGCCAATATCCCCGGAACCGACAAACCCTGGACGACCATCTCCAAGGGCGGAAAGACATTCTGCCGATTCGACGACAAAGCCACAGACTGGAAAACCAAGATCACCGGCTCCTGCAGCCGCTGCAAATCCGACCATTGTTCGGTCCAGTTTATTGTCCGCTTTGACTGTTCCCAACAATCGCACTAGCAGGATGCTGAAAAGTCCGCCAGCTTCGTTCTCGGCTCATCGAAATCCTCAACGTACCCCAGAGGGTACGCCTCCGGTTTCGACTCGCCTGCGGCCTTGCTGAACGGCCATTTTGAGCATCCTGCGTGGTGCTCTCCTGCTGTCCCAGACGTGACGATCCAGTGAAGTTCTGGCGTGCCCACATAGTTTTCCACACGTGGCTATGCCATGTCGCTTGCTGAAGCGATTAAACGCGAAGCACTCGCCCTAGGGTTCGACGCCGTCGGCATCAGCCGAGTAGACCCGTCCGGCCAGCCAGCCAGCTGAGCCGCACTCCTTCCGCTACCTCCCACCCCGTTACCCCATTACCCCATCACTTGTTCAGCCGTCTCGCGGAATGGCTCCAGCGAGGCTACCACGGCACGATGGCCTGGATGACTCGCGACCCCGTCTCGTCGAAGCGATCCGCAGCAGGTATTGCCAGGATGCCGATCGATGGTGTCGGTCGGGATGAACTACTACACGGACAATCGTGCAAACGAGCAGCCTGGAATGGGACGCATTGCCCGTTACGCCTGGGGGAAGGATTACCATACAGTGATGAGCCGGCGACTCGCGCAACTCGAAGCGAAAATCGCAGCCCTGGCGCCAGGCGTGACCACCAGTGCCTACGTCGATACCGGCCCGATCATGGAAAAGGCCTGGGCACAGCAGGCAGGCCTCGGCTGGATCGGGAAACATTCCAATCTCGTCTCGGCCGAATGCGGCTCATGGCTCCTGCTCGGGGAGATTCTGACGACCCTAGATCTGGAACGAGGATGAACCGGCCACAGATCTGTGCGGAAGCTGTACCCTCTGTATTCAGGCTTGTCCGACCGGCGCCATCGTCGAGCCCTATCTCGTCGATGCCCGACTCTGTATCTCCTACCTGACCATCGAACTGCGCGGCGGCCGAGAAGCCATCTCCGACGAGCTCGCTGCTCAGATGGGCAATCGCATCTTCGGCTGCGACGATTGCCTGGACGTCTGTCCCTTCAACTTGCGGGCAGACGCGACGAGTGAACCAGCCTTAGCCCCTACCCCCTTGACCCTCGCTCCCAGCCTCCAGGCTCTGGCTCAGATCAGCGAGGAGAGTTTTGCGACCACGTTCAAGGAGAGTCCCCTCAAACGAGCCAAACAGAGCGGCCTCCTTCGCAACGTGGGGATTGCACAGGAGAACCACCACGCGACAGACAGGCGGCCGGCCCTCATAAGCGCCCTCATATCGCCCCTGTTCTTCTTGGCAGGAAGAGGAGTAGGCTGTTTCCAGTACTTGGTGGTTCGCGGGGAGGCCTGAATTATGCATCCTCCGATCTTGCTGCTCATCTCGACCGATCCCCACGCCAGACTGCTGCTCGAACAAGCCCTCGACCACCACCGCGCCACCATCTTTCTCTGTTGAAACGACCGAAGAGGGTCTGCGCATCCTGAAAGACCAAGCA
>ERZ1370068.7045-contig-5988_pt1 | contig 43834 bp, 50 predicted proteins | sample MGYA00561227_ERZ1370068 | MGnify/ENA primary metagenome ERZ1370068 (study PRJEB38410, sample SAMEA6850437) | metagenome | study: Metagenomic assessment of the ecological functions of the soil: analysis of the soil microbiota associated with the...
AAACGGCATTTCGTTCAGTTACGTATTGCTGCTCAGCTACTTCGGCGACCCGAGCGACGTCGCGTTCCTCTCGCCGCGTTCCTCTGCTCGCCGAGGCCCGCTACATCACGGGCGAGCGCATCCCACGTCGACGGGGGCATGCACCGCTCGGTCTGACGATGTGCGTCGCCGTACATCACCCGCGATCTCTTTCGCTTCTTCGGCGAGCTCCGGCGTCGCAACAACCGCGAGTGGTTCAACGCGAACAGAGGACCGGTACCTGGCCGAAGGTGCGCGACCCGCTGCTGGGATTCATCGCCGCGATCGCGCCCGGCCTCAAGGCGATCAGCCCGCACCTCGTGCGCCGACCCGCACCCCTCGCGCGGCTCGCTCCTGCGCATCTACCGCGACACCCGGTTCAGCCGCGACAAGACGCCCTACAAGACCAGCGCGGGGCTCTTCTTCGCCCTCGAGGCGGAGAAAGGACGCGGATGCAGCCGAGCTACTACCTGCACCTGGCGCCCGGCGAGGTGTTCCATGGGGGCGGGGATGTGGCATCCCGGCGCCGATACCCTCCACGCCATCCGCGCGGCGATCGTCGCCGATCCATCGGGGTGGAAGCGCGCGCGGCGCGTCGAGGCTCTCGCACGGCGACGACACGCTGAAGCGCGCGCCGCGCAGCTTCGATCCCGATCACCCGCTCGTGGCCGACCTCAAGCGTCTGAGCTTCACGACCGGTGTCAGCTTCACCGAGACTCAGGCCTGCGCGGCCGATTTCCCGGCGCTTCGTCCGAGCCTGCCGCGCGCGCGGCCCGCTCGTGCGGTTCGTCGCGCGGGCGATGCGCCTGGCGCGTTCTGATCGGCCCTCGCTCTCAGGCGCGGTCCGTCATAGCATGTAGCGCCGTGAACGACAGGACAGCCCCGGCCGGGATTCTCCCCGCGCTGCTGACCGCGCGGAGCTCCTGCGCCGAGCCGCCGGGCTGGTGCCGGTGCTGAAGTCGCGCGCGCGCGCACCGAGCAGCTTCGTCAGATTCCTGCGGAGAGCGTGCAGGATCTCCGCGACTCCGGCCTCATCCGGATCGGCAATCCACCGCTACGGCGGCCACGACGTCGAGGTGGACATCGGCGCTACGACGTCGGGGTTCGAGACTCGGGCGCGGCTGCGGCTCGACGGCCTGGTGCTACTCCTCTGGACCGCGCACAACTGGTGGCTCGGCCACTTCCCCGAGCAGGCCCAGGAGGAGTTCTTCGCGACCGGACCGGACACGCTCTTCTCCAGCGGCCTCAATCCCGCCGGAGGAAAGGCGAGCCGGCGACGCGGCGGGCTGCGCGTGATCCGGCCGCTGGGGCTTCTCCAGCGGGTGCGACGCCGGCGACCTGGGCGATGGTCGCGGTGCCGGGACCGCGGCCCGGCGGACTGACGTGGCTCCTGCTGCCGCGCTCGGACTACGAGATTCTCGACACGTGGTTCGCCTCGGGCATGCGGGGACCGGCAGCAAGGACGTCGTGATCGAGGACGCCTTCGTCCCGGCCCACCGCGAGCCGTCGATCCCGATCGCGCCGGGGCCGAGGACATGACCGGCTGGGAGCTCCACGCGACGGCTCAGCTATCGCGCGCCGCTGCGCTGTCTGGCCGGATGGGATCTGGCGGCTCCGCTCGTCGGCATCGCCCAGGGCGCCATCGACGAGTTCACGTCCGCGCTCCAGCGCGCGTCAGGTCCGGCCGGACGGCGGAATCCGTGGCCGTTCAGCTCCGGCTGGCCGAGGCCGCCGCCGAGGTGGACGCGGCCCGCTCGCTGCACCGGGCGACATCCGGGAGATTCTCGACCGGGCCGCGCGCGGCGAGGCTCTTCACGGAGCTGGATCGCCTTCGCTACCGCCGCGACAAGGCCTTCGTCACGCGGCTCTGCGTGCGAGCGGTCGACCGGCTGTTCGAGGCGAGCGGCGCGCGCGCCGTCCTGGACACAGAGCCGATCCAGCGCTGCCATCGAGACGTGCACAGCGCCTCGCACCACGCGGCGCTCAGCTGGGACACCTCATCGCCGAGCAATTCCGGGCGGCAGGCCCTGGGACTCGCCTCGAGTCCCTCAGTAGATCGTCGAGCCCCCTGAGGAGAAAGAGACCGATGAAGGTCGTCGACGCGATCGCCGAGATCATGAAGCGGGAGGGCGTGGAGTTCTGAGCACCTATCCGACGACACCGATCATCGATGCGGCGGCTGCCGCCGGCATCCGACCGGTGCTCTGCCGCCAGGAGCGCGTCGGCGTGGGCATCGCCGGACGGCTTCAGCCGGACGACCAACGGCCGGCGCCTCGGCGTGTTCGCGATGCAGTACGGACCCGGCGCCGAGAACGCCTTCCCGGGCGTCGCCACGGCGTACTCCGATTCGGTGCCCGATTCTCGTGCTGCCGCTCGGGCACCAGCGAGATCGCGCGCAGGTCTTTCCGCTCTTCAGCTCGGCGCGCACGTACGCCTCGGTCACCGAAGTGGGTGGAGACGCTGAACCAGGCCGAGCAGGTCTCGGAGGTCATGCGCCGGGCCTTCAATCTCCTGAAGATGGGCCGGCCCGGTCCGGTCGATGGTCGAGATCCCCGCGGACGTGGCCGATCGCTGACGTCGCCGATCAGCTGGCGCTGCAGCTACAGGGCGGTCAAGGCCACCAGCCCGGCGGGCAATCCGCGCGACGTCGCGGCGGCGGCGCGCGTGCTGGTGGAGCGCGTCGACCCGTCATCCACGCGGGTCGAAGGGCGTGATGTACGCCGAGGCCGCGCCGGAGCTCTCGAGCTCGCCGAGCTCCTGCAGGCTCCGGTCATGACCACCCTCGAGGGAAGGGCGCGTTCCCGGAGGACCACGCGCTGGCGCTCGGCACCGGCGGTGGCGGCGTGATGTCCGGCCGGTCCACCACTTTCTCCCGCATGGCCGACGTCGTCGTTCGGGCGTGGGCTGCAGCTTCACCAAGCACGGCATGGCCACGACCCTGCCGGCCGGGAAGACGCATCATTCACGCGACCAACGACGAGCGCGATCTCAACAAGAACTACCCCGCCGACCTATCGATCCTCGGGCGACGCCAAGCTCGTCCTGCGTCAGCTCATCGACGCGGTCACGCGACCTCGGTCGGCACGCGCACCACGGCGCGACAGCGACGACCGCGGGCGAGGTGAGGCAGGCCCGGGACGCGTGGCTCAAGGAATGGATGCCCAAGCTCCGTCCAACGAGGTGCCCATCACGCCACTATCGCGTCATCTGGGACTTCATGCAGACGATCAACCCGCGCGACGCGATCGTGACGCACGACTCCGGCAGCCCGCGCAACCAGCTCGTGCCGTTCTACCGGGCGACGACGCCTCGCGGCTACATCGGCTGGGGCAAGTCGCACGCGCTGGGCACCGGGCCTCGGCGCTGATCATCGGCGCCAAGCTGGCCGCGCCCGACAAGTTCTGCGTGAACTTCATGGGCGACGCCGCCTTCCGGGATGACCGGCCTCGACTTCGAGACGGCCGTGCGCTGCGGCATTCCGATCACGACGATCGTGCTGAACAACTCGGCGATGGCGATCGAGGCGGCACGCCCTCGTCGTCTCGCGACCGCTATCGCACGCGCGACATCGGCGGACGCTACGCCGACATGGGCCGCGCGATGGGCGGTCAGGCCGAGCGCGTCGAGAAGCCGGCCGACATCGTGCCGGCCCTGGAGCGCGCCCGGAAGCTGAACGCGGACGGGCAAGCGGTCCTGCTCGAGTTCGTCACCAGCGAGGAGATCGCCTTCTCCCACCGGCGGGGACTCTAGGCCGGAGGCGCGCCGGGAAGGATCGAGACGCGATGCAATTCGGCTGGCTGACGCTCGCGCATTCGGGGGTCGCCCGAGGGGATTATGGGGCGATCAGGAGCTGGTGGAGCAGGCGTGCTTCGCCGAGGCGGCGGGCTTCGACGGGATCTGGCTCACCGAGCACAACTTCACGGGCGAGAGCGTCTACTGCGATCCCATTCCGTTCGCCAGCGTGGTGGCCGCGCGCACGTCGCGGATCCGGATCGGCTTCGCCGTGATCCAGCTCGCTCTGCGTCATCCCATCCGCCTGGCGACCGAGCTCGCGCTCCTCGACAACCTGTCGGGCGGCCGGCTCGACGTCGGCGTGGGCCACGGGACCAACTTCAACGAGTACGAGTTCGTCGGCTTCGGCCTGCGCAGCGACGACAGCCGCGAGCGGATGGCCGAGACCCTCGACGTGATGGTGCGCGCGTGGACCGAGGCGCCGCTCGTTCACCAGGGCAAGTTCTACCAGCTCAGCCTGCCCGAGCTCCGCCCGCGCCCGCGCCAGCGACCGCTACCCGCCCATCTGGCGCGCGGTCTCGTCGGCGGGCTCGGTCCGCGAGTGCGGCCGGCTCGGCGCGCCGATCATGATCGCGCGCATCCCGATCTCGCGCGTGCCGGAGCGCCTCGCCCTGTACGACGACGCGGCCTGGCCGAGAGCGGCCTCGACGGCGCGCGCCAGCAACGACTCCGCGAGCAGGTGGCGCTCTGGCGCTTCGTCCACGTCGCGGAGAGCCAGGCGCAGGCCGAGGACGAGCTGCGGACGCGCTCCTGGCGACGCGCCGGCACATGGTGCACGCCCGCTCGACCCACAACCCCGCCGACTTACAGCGTCGACGACGCGCGTGAACCCGTGGAATGATCCTCTGGTGTCCGACGAGGACGGCGTGCGCTATACGCTCGAGAGCGCAACCCTGTGCGGCACCGCGGAGCGCGTGGCGGAAGGAATGGCCGCGCTCCGGGAGGCTGGGATCCGGCACGTCCTCTGCCAGATGAGCTACGGCTACATGCCGCACGCATCCATTGTCGACTCGATGCGCCGCTTCGGCGAGAAGTAGTGATTCCGCGGTTCCGTTGAAGCTACTTCCGGGAGCCGGTGGAGTTCGTGCGCCACTGGGCGACGATCGCGTCAAGGTCCAATAACCCCAGGGCGCGTGGGCGGACCTTCGGCCGCGCGTGCATTAGACCGGGCGATCTCGGCATTAAGGCTCAGGACCCGCGCCCTGACGTCGGCTTCGCTGCTCAGAGCCCAGATTTCTTGATCTCGGACTCGATCTTGCGGAGCAGCTTCGAGGGCCGGCGGCAACACGGATACCCGTTCGCGCTGGACGAGCTTCTTCACCCACCAGTCCGGGTCATAGCCGCCTTCGAGGTCGGGGAGGGGCTTGCCGGCACCTGGCAGGTTATCGAAGGCGCCGTCCTCGCGGGCACGGCGAATCTGCTCCTCGAACCGGGATTCCCAGCTGACCCCGGGTGGTTTCCGTTCGGTCATGTCGGTAGTATGCTCCCGCGCGAGGAGGCAGGCCATGTCCACATCCGCCAATCTTGGCGTCGTCGTCGATCCCAATGCGCCCGGCCGGCTGGTCATCCGTCCTGTACCGGAGCCGGTGCCCGACCGCGGCGATGCGATCGTTCGCGTGCGTGCCCTCTCCGCTCAATCGCGGCGAGGTGCGCCGCTCGGGCATGGCCGCGGCCGGATGGCGTCCGGGCTGGGACCTGGCCGGAGTCGTCGAGCGGGCCGCGGCGGATGGCTTGGGGCCGGAGGTCGGCGCCCGGGTCGTTGGATTCCTGCCGGAGGGCGCGTGGGCGCAGCGGGTCGCCGTACCGAAGAACGCCCTGGCGGTGCTGCCCGACAAGGTGACGTTCTCGCAGGCGGCGACCTTTCCCGTCGCCGGGCTCACGGCGCTGCTGGCGCTCGGCAAGGCGGGGCCGCTCCTCGGAAAGCGCGTGCTCGTGACCGGCGCCACCGGCGGCGTGGGTGATTTCGCCGTCCAGCTGGCGCGGCTCGGCGGCGCCCACGTCACCGCGAGCGTCCGGCGGGCCGACCAGGTGCCGGCGGTGCGCGCGCTGGGCGCTCACGACGTCATCGTGGGCGACGAGATCCCGCGCTCGCCCAAGCACGACCTGATCATCGAATCGGTCGGCGGCAAGACTCTCGGCTCGGCGCTCGCGGCGCTGGAGCGTGCCGGCGTCTGCGTCACGCTCGGTGTGTCGGCCTCCGCCGAGGTCACCTTCGACGCGCGCGAGTTCTTCGTGGCCGGGCGCACGACGCTTTACGGCTTCTATGTCTTCACCGAGTTCGGCAACGAGCCCGCGTCGGTCGGTCTGCGGCGGCTCGCCGAGCTGGTGGCGGCGGCCAGCTCATGCCGCACATCAGTCTGGAGCGGCCGTGGAAGGAGATCGGCCAGGTCGCGCAGGATCTGATCGCCCGGCGGTTCCAGGGCAAGGCCGTCCTCGTTCTTGACTGACGAGCAGGGGCTGCGCGAGGCGCTCCGGCGGGCCAGGCAGGCTCGCTCAGCCGGCGCACGCTCGTCCGCGGATTGCTCGGTCTCAGGCTCACCGGGCCGCTGATCGCCGAGCTCGGCCGAGCGGCCGGCATCGCTCACGCCCAGCCGAAGGCGCCCTTCACTCCGGCCCGGCGCGGGGCGGCGGCGAGCTGAAAGTCCTGTGGTGGCGAGGCGCCCACGATCCTGAACCCGCACCTGGCGATCGGCGTGAAGGACGGCGACGGCTCGCGTCTCTTCTACGAGCCACTCGTGTCGTTCGATCCCGACGGCAACCTGGTGCCGGTCCTGGCGACCGAGGTGCCGACTGTCCAGAACGGCGGCAGTCGCCCGCGACGGCTGCTCGGTCACCGTCAAGCTGAAGAAGGGCGTCCAGTGGCACGACGGCGAAGCCGTTCACCGCGGACGACGTGGTCTTCACGTGGGAGTACGCAGCCGATCCGGCGACATTGGCGGTGTCGATCGGGTCACTATCGGGGACATCGTGCGTGTCGACAAGCTCGACTCGCACACGGTCAAGATCGTCTACAAGACGCCGACGCCGTTCTGGGCCAACGCGTTCCGGGGTGTCATCCCGCGCCACGTCTTCGAGCCCTTCAAGGGCGGCGAGGTCGCGCGAGGCGCCCGCGAACCTCAGGCCCGTCGGGACCGGCCCCTATCGCGTCGTCGACTTCAAGCCGGGCGACATCGTGCGCGGCGAGATCTTTGCCGGCTATCACGAGGCGAACTGGCCGTTCTTCGATCGGGTCGAGATGAAGGGCGGGGGCGACGCCGTCTCGGCGGCGCGCGCCGTGATCCAGACCGGCGAGTACGACTTCGCCTGGAACATGCAAGTCGAGGACGACGTGCTCCGGCGGATGGAGCAGGGAAGCAAGGGTCGGGTCGACATCACCTGGGGCGGCGCCGTCGAGCACATCCTCTGCAATTTCACCGATCCGTTGACGCGAGGTCGATGGCGAGCGGTCGAGCCTCAAGGCCCCGCACCCCTTCCTCACCGACGCGAGCGTGCGCGCGGCCCTGAGCCTCCTGGTCGACCGCGCGTCGATCCAGGAGCAGATCTACGGCAGGCTTGCGCAAGCGACGGCGAACTATCCTGAACGCGCCGGCCACAGTTCCGGTCGAAGAACACGCGATGGGAGTTCAACGTCGAGAAGGCCGCGAAGGTTCTCGACGACAGTGGCTGGAAGCGCGGCACCGACGGCATCCGGGCCAGGGACGGCAAGCGGCTGCGCATGCTGTTCCAGACCGCGATCAATGCGCCGCGCCAGAAGAGCCAGGCGATCGTGAAGCAGGCGGCGGCCAGGGTCGGCATCGACATCGAGCTGAAGTCGATCGTGCCCGCGGTGTACTTCTCGACCGACCCCGCCAACCTCGACACGTCATCCACTTCACCGCCGATCTCCAGATGTACAGCTTCAATAGCCGCTCGCCGCGACCCCCAGCGGTTCGATGGACGCCTTCGTGTCGTGGGAAGTCTCGCCAGAGAGGAGAACAAGTGGCCGGGCCGCAACACCACGCCGCTGGCGCAACGAGGAGTACGACCGGCTTTTCAGGGCCGCCGAGACGGAGATGGATCCGGTCAAGCGCGCGGCCCAGTTCATCCGGATGAACGACCTGCTCACTCAGCACGTCGTGATCGTGCCACTTTCTCTGGCGCAGCAACGCGACGGCGGTCTCGAACCGGCTCCACGGCACCGAGATCAGCGGCTGGGACTCGAACTGCTGGAACATCGCCCACTGGTACAAGACCGCCTAGGACGGAGGCCACGCCGATGAAGCTCAGCACCGACCGCATCCTGACCACGCACACCGGAAGCCTTCCCGCGGGCTCAGGACCTGACGACGCACGCTCGAGGCGCTCGACGCCGGCACCATGCCCGATCCGGCGGCGCTTCGAGGCGCGCGTGCGCCGCGCCGTCGGCGACATCGTCCGGCAGCAGGTCGACGCCGGCGTGGACATCGTCAACGACGGCGAGCAGGGCAAGGTCGGCTACTCCACCTACGTGCGCCATCGCCTCACCGGCTTCGACGGGCAGGCGGCGGTGCCGATGCGGCGCCGACTGGGCCGACTTCCCCGAGGCGGCCGCGCGGCGAGCGGCGCTCGACGATCATGCGGCCGGTCGTGCAACGGCGCCGATCGAGTGGAAGGACCGGACGGCGGTGCAGAAGGACGTCGCCAACTTCAGGCGGCCGCTCAGCTCGGTCAAGCCGGCCGACGCGTTCATGACGGCGGCCTCGCCCGGCGTCATCGCGCACTTCCTCAAGAACGAGCACTACCCGAGCCGGGATGCGTATCTGGCGCGCCTCGCCGACGTCATGAAGGAAGAGTACGACGCGATCCACCAGCGCCGGGTTCGTGCTGCAGATCGACTGCCCCGACCTGGCGATGGGGCGGCACCTCGCGTTCCACGAGCTGAGCAATGCCGAGTTCCTGAAGATCGCCGCGGCCAACATCGAGGCGCTCAATCACGCCCTGCGCGACATCCCGGCCGATCGGATGCGCCTGCACCTCTGCTGGGGCAACTACGAGGGCCCGCACCATCGCGACATCCCGCTGCGCGAGCTCCTGCCGGTCGCGCTGAAGGCCAAGCCTCAGGCGCTCTTCGTTCGAGGGCGCGAACCCGCGGCACGAGCACGAGTGGGTCGTGTTCCGCGAGATCCGCCTGCCGGACGACCGGGTGATCATCCCGGGCGTGCTGGACTCGACGACCAATTTCATCGAGCATCCGGAGCTGGTCGCGCAGCGTCTCGTGCGCTACGCCGAGATCGTCGGGCGCGAGCGCGTGATCGCGGGCACGGACTGCGGATTCGCGACCTTCGCGCGATCGGTCAACCAGGTGGAGCCCGAGATCACCTGGGCCAAGTTCCAGGCGATGGCCGAGGGCGCGCGGATGGCTTCCAAGCAGCTGTGGCGCTGAGCCGGAGGGCTTCATGATTCCCGACGAGATCGACGTTCCCCACGCCATCGTGCGTGTCCTCGAGGAGGCGGGCATCCAGTTCCGTCTTCGGCATGCCCGGCGGCGACACCGGACGCATCTTCGACGCGCTCCACGACTCGAAGGCGATCCAGACGGTCCTGGTCCGCCACGAGCAGGTGGGCTCCATCATGGCGGAGATGTACGGCCGGCTCACCGGCAAGCCCGGCGTCGTGATGGGGCAGGGCATCTTCCTCGCGTGTAACGCGCTCTTCGGCACGCTCGAGGCCGTGAAGGGCGCCGTCCCCGATGCTCGCTGCTCGGCGACTTCACGGACATGGCGCGCTTCATGCACCACTCGCCCTACCAGTCGGGCACCGGCGAGCACGGCAATCACGATCTCCGCAATCTGCTCGCGAGCGCGACCAAGTACACCGCGGCCGTCTCCGAGCCCAAGCAGGCCGTCCAGACGATCCAGCTGGCCATCAAGCACGCGACCACGGGGACGCCGGGCCCGGTGGCGGTCGTCTTCAGTGGCCGCTCGCTCGGCGGGACGGTGAAGACCAGGCGGCCGCCCCGGATTCACGAGACGTCTCGACACCTGGCACGGCGTGGCTAAGCCCGCGGCGTCCGACGTGACGCGGGTGGCCGACGCGCTCCTGGCCGCCTCGGAGCCCGGTGATCATCGCCGGCAATGGGGTGCACGCCGCGCGCGCCTGGACGGAGCTGGCCGAGCTGGCCGACCTGCTGGCGATTCCGGTCGCGACCACGGCGACCGGCAAGAGCGCGATCGCGGAAGTGCACCCGCAGGCGCTCGGCGTGTTCGGAACTGGGGTCAGGCGGTGGCCAACGAGGTGCGTCTCGAACGCCGATGCGGTGCTCGTCGTCGGCTCGCGCCTGGCGCCGACCGATACCTGCTTCGAGAATCCCGAGCTGCTCGACGCCGACCGCCAGACCTTCCTGCAGATCGATGTGGAGCCGCTCAACGTGGGCCGGCACTACCCGGTGACGGGCGCGATCGTCGCACGCCCGCGCGGCTCTCGCCGCGCTGGTCGCCGACCGAGATCGACCGCGTGTCACCCCGGCTCGTCGCGACGCCGGCCGCCGGCGCTCGGCGCACCTCGCCGAGCTCAAGACGCTGCACCGCTTCTTCGCCGAGCCGGAGCAGCGCGCGGAGGACGTCCCGCTCCGGCCGGAGCGCGTCATCACCGAGCTGGGGCGCCGGCTCGGCGAGCGGGCTCTGGTCACCATGGACGCGGGCGCCAATCGCCTCTTACATGACGCACTACTTCCAGAGCCGCGGCGCCGGCATCGTCTACCAGCCGTCGTCGATCGGCGGCATGGGCTACGCCTTGCCGGCCGCCATGGCCGCCAAGCTCGCGAGCCCGGAGCGCGACTGCGTGGCGGTGTGCGGCGACGGCGGCTTCGCCGATGACGATGAACGCGCTCTTTCACCGCGGCCCAGTACCGGATTCCGGTCGTGACGGTCGTGCTGAACAACAGCGTCCTCGGCTGGGTCAAGGACGGGCAGCGGCGACGCGGGAACCGGTTCATCGCCTCCGAGCTCGGCCCGCACCGACTACGCACGGATCGCGCAGGCGATGGGCTGCGTGGGCATCCGCGTCGAGAGCGTCAAGGATCTGGTCGGGGAGCTCGGTCGGGTGAACGGCGCCAAGGACCCCGTCGTGCTGGACGTCGTCACCACCGAGGACGCGCCCTTCTGGCAGGTCCAGTCGCCCTTCGCCAAGGAGGGCCCGGGCGGCGAGTGAGCCGTGCTCCACACGAAGCGCGGGGTCCTGGCCCGTACGCGACGGGAGTTCGCGACCCTCGATCGCCTGGTCTCCCGTTTGACTCCGGCTGACTGGAAGCGCCGCGTGCCGCGGCCGCCGACGCGGGACCCGTGGACGGTCAAGGACGCCCTCGCCCACATCGTCTACTGGAAAGAGCACAGCGCCCGCGTGTTCCGCGGCGAGCGGCGGCTACCGGAGATGCGCGGGCCTCGACGTGAACCAGATCAACCGTCGTCGTGTACCGGCGCTGGCGGCGACGGCGTCCGCTCGAGCTGGTGGCGTGGCATCGCCGCGTCTCACCGGGACGTGCTGAAGATCGCTCGCGCGCAATCCCCCGGCGTGGTTCAGCGGCCGGCAGCGGTCACCGGCCTGGCCGCTCGACTTCGACGGACACTCGGCGGCGCATCGGACGCGCGACATCGAGGCGGCGCTGAGACGGGAGCGCGTCAGCGGGCGCCGGCCCCGGTGAGGCCGAGCACGAACCGGTCCAGCACCAGGTGGAAGGCGACGGCGGTCGGGATGCCCACGAGGAGCGCCGCCGCCATGAGGGCGCCCCAGAAGAAGATGTCGCCCCGGATCAGCATCGTCGGCAGCCCCACCGTGATGACCTTCTGGTCCACCGGAGACGCGAACACCACCGCGTAGAGATATTCCTGCATCGACAGGGTGAAGGCGAAGACGCGCCGTCGTCGCGATCCCCGGAGGCTCGGTGGCAGCACGATTCGCACGAAGCCTCCCGCCAGTCCGCAGCCGTCGAGCCAGGCCGCCTCCTCGAGCTCGCGGGGCACCGCTCGGAAGAAGCCGGCCAGGAGCCACGTGCAGAACGGGATCGTGAACGTCGGGTACAGGACGACCAGCGCCCACCACGTGTCGCTCAGCCCGAGCCGGGCCAACGACCGGCACCAGGGGCAGGAAGAGGACGATCGGCGGGACCAGATACGTCATGAACATGGCGATGCTCGCCGACTCCGCCCCGGGCAGACGCAGGCGGGCCAGCGCGTAGGCCGCCGGGACCGTCATCAGGAGCGTGATGCCGACCGCGCCCACCGACACGAGAGCCGTGTTCAGCGCCCAGATGCCGAACCACGTCTGGGTGAACAGGAGATCGAAGTGCTTGAGCGTGGGCGGCAGGTGAAACCACAGCGGAAACTTCATGCTGTAGAGATCGCGCTCGTGCTTGAACGCGGTGATCGTCATCCACGCCACCGGGAAGAGCGCGAGCAGGACGAATGGCGCGAGGGCCGTGTAGATCCCGACGTAGCGGAGCGCGCGCCGCTGCCGCGACGTCACGCGGAGCCGCCTCAGTGCATCACGCCGGCGGCGGTCAGGAAGCGCTCGGGACGGAACGGAGCCAGCATCGGACTGGGCGTGCCGCGCACGATCTCGTCCGCCATGAGGCGGCCCAGCAGCGGCCCGAGCGTGATCCCGCTGTGCGTCGCGATCATCCATCCGTTCGCGAGCCCCGGGATCCTCCCGGCGATCGTGTGCCGGTCGCCGGCATGGGCCGCACGCCCACGCGGCGGTCGGCGACCTTCAGCTGACGCGCCGCGGGGAACACGCGGGCCGAGCGCCTCGAGGAGCAGCTCGGTGAGCGCGATCGGCGAGCCCGAATTCGAGGCGAGCGTGTCGACGTCCTCGGCGCCGAGCAGGGAGCCCGCCGCCCGCATCGGGCCTCAGGTGGATCCCGGGCGCGTGCACGACGCGGTGGAGCGGAGTCGACGGGGGTGTGGTGACTGCCAGGAGACCGGAAACGCGGCCTACCGGAATGACCCGCGCCCAGCGGCTCGAGGAACGCCTGCGTCGACGGGCCCACACAGACGAGAACCGACTGTGCGGTCAGCTCGCCCTGGTCCGTCACGATCGCCTCGATTCGATCGCCGCCGGTACGCAGTGAGCGAACGGCCCGGCCGTCCCGGACGTCGGCGCCGCGCGCCGACGCGGCGGCCAGGAGGCGTCCGATCAGCTTCGGGGCGTCCAGCCAGGCGTCGGCGCCATAGAACGCCACTTCGCCGACGTGGTTCGGGATCGCGAGCCCGGGCTCGAGCTCCCAGGCGCGGTCACGCGTGATGAATTCCGCGGGTAGCCCCGGCTCGCCAGGCGATGCACGCGCTCACGAAGCTCGCGCTCGTCGGCGCCGGCCTCCGCCCACTCGAGCGACCCGCCCTCGTGATGGCCGGCGTCGCCGCCGAGCTCCTTCGACAGCTCGCGGTGGGCGGTCATCCCGGCCGCGTTGAGCCGATGGTAGACCTCGGGCTCCTTCCGGACCGAGTTCAGCCAGGCGAAGGAAGCCCCGCTCGTTCCGCTTCCCGGAAGCGGCGGCGTCGAGCGCGAGCACGCGCGCTCCGGCCCAGGCCGCCGCGTAGACCGACGAGGCCCCCACGATTCCCAGCCCAACAACCGCGACGTCGTAGTGGTTCATCGACGACCTCCCGCGAGGATCCCGTGATCCGCCGCGTGCGCATTATAGGGTGCTCCGCGCCGCCGCGCTCGGCGGCGACACGCTCAGCTCGAGGCCGCGGCCTCGATCCTGGTACCGCCGCGCATGAAGGACGCGCCGAGCGCCACGAGCATGAGCATCAGGCACGCGAAATAGATGACGTTCATCGCGGCCACGAAGGCCCGCGGCTCCGCGGCGCTCGGCGTGGCTTCGGCGAGCCCGGAGAAGTAGCGGAACGCGAAGGTGAGGAGCACGCCCCCAGCGAGATGCCGAGCAGGGCCGAGATTCCGAAGACCGTCTGGACCATGCCGGTCGCGAAGCCCCGGTACTCGCGCGGCACCGAGCCGATGATCGCCGCCTGGTTCGGCGTGTTGAAGAAGCCCGAGCCGACGCCGACGAGGGCCATCATGGCTGCCGGCAGGAGCCAGTGCGAGTCCACGCGCAGGAAGAGCCCGATGGCGAAGGCGGCCATCGTCGCCAGGACGCCGATGGAGGCCGGCGCCCGCGGACCGACCCGGTCGGTGAGCTGGCCGCTCACACTGGCCAGGCCGATCGTGAAGATGGGCGCCGCCAGGAAGATGAGGCCCATGAGCGACGGGGAGAAGTGGAGCACGTCCTGGATGTAGAAGGGCATGAGGAAGCCGAGCACGCTGCTGGTCGTGGCGATCAGCAGGAGGCTCAGAATGCTGAACGAGAACATGCGGATGCGGAACAGCGCGAGGTTCACGACCGGGTTGAGGGCGCGCCGCTCGTGGGCCAGGAAGCCGAGCAGTGTCGCCACGAAGACCAGCCCCATGACGCCGACCGCTCGGCCCCGAGCGTCTGCGTGCTCCGCCGGTCGAGCAGCAGCGTCAGCAAGACCGTGAGGACGATGAGCAGCGCCGCGCCCAGGTAGTCGATCGACGGGCCCGGCCTCGAGCCGGCCGGCCGTCGCCGCGCCCGCATCACCGTCAGGACGATCCCCGGTCAGCCCCATCGGGACCAGCAGAAAGAAGATCCAACGCCAGCTGACCAGATCGATCACGAGCCCGCCCAGCGGAGGGCCGAGCAGCAAGCCGGAATGAAACCCCATGGTCATGTAGCCGTTGGCGCGACCCTCGGACCCTCGGGCATCGCCTCCATCGCCAGGACGCGCGTCGCCGACGAGATCATGCGCCGCGCCCAGCCCTTGCACGAGACGGAACAGGATGAGCAAGCAGCGCGCTGGGCGCGAGCCCGCAGAGCGAGCGAGCTCACGGTCATGATGGCGAAGCCGATCCCGTAGATCCAGTAGCGTCCGTGGATGTCGCCGAGGCGGCCGAAGACGACGGAGAGGCTGATGCCGGCGAGCTGGTAGACGATCAGCGCCCAGGAGATGGCGAGGATGTCGGTGTCGGCAGCGCGCTGGCGCAGGGTCGGCAGCGAGACGATGAAGATCCGCGTGGCCACGCCCGTGATGAACTGGCCCATGATCGCGTTGGCGAGGAGGAGCCGGTCCGTGCGCGCGGTCACGGAGACACATTATCAGCCCGGCGAGGGGCGGTTGGCGTAAGATTGCCGCCCATGAGCGAGGAGACTCTCCGGAAGATCGCGACGCAGGTGCGGAACTGGGGCACGGTGGGGCGCGGACGACGAGATCGGGACCCTGAACTTCATCACCCCGGAGGCGATCGCCGCCGCCTGCCGGCTCGGCCACCGCCGGGCAAGGTGTTCGCGCTCGGGATCCCGCCCAGCGCGAGGGCCCGCAGAGCGGAACGCGCCAGCGCTTCAACCCGATCCACACGATGTTCCGCGACGGCGGCGACGCGCCGCAAGACGCCGCGCGGAGGTCGCGGCGATGCAGGGCTACGGCGGCTCCGACGACTGGATCGTCATGCCGCTGCAGTGCGTGACCCAGTGGGACAGCCTCGCCCACGTCTTCTACGAGGGCAAGATGTACAACGGCTACGACGCCGCCCTCGTCACCAGCAGCGGCACGTCGAAGAACAGCATCGACAAGACCAAGAGACAGCATCGCCGGCCGCGGCGTCCTGCTCGACGTCGCGCGCTGGAAGGGCGTGCGCGCGCCTCGAGCCGGGCTACGCGATCACGCCTGCCGATCTGGACGCCACCGCCGCCGCGCAGAAGCGTGGAGGTCCGGCGCGGCGACCTCCTGCTCGATCCGCACCGGGCCACATGTCGCGCTATCTCGACCGGAAGCGACTGGCGCAACTACGACCTCGACGATTCGCCGGGCGTGTCGGTGCACGCCGCGCCGTGGATGCACGCCAAGGAGATCGCGGCGGTCGCCGCCGACAACTACGCGGTCGAGGTGCGGCCCTCGCAGCTGCCCGCCGTTCCGGAGCCCGTTCCACATCTGCGCCATCCCGAACATGGGGCTGACGCTCGGCGAGATCTTCTATCTCGAGGAGCTGGCCGCGGATTGCGCCGCCGACGGACGCTACGCCTTCCTCCTCGTCGCCTCGCCGCTGCCCGTCACGCGCGGGTCGGCACGCCGATCAACCCCTACGCCATCAAGTGATCCGGCGCCGGTGCTGATCCGGGAGGTCCGGGCCGACCACTACTGCATCCCGCTGCCGGTGGCGCTGTCCGACAGCACGCACGGGACGATCCGAGCTTCGAGCTGGTCACCGCGCGCGTGCGTGACGACGAGGGCGCCGAGGGCACGGGTTACACCTACACTGTCGGCGCCGGCGGCGCCGCCGTGCACGCCCTGGTCGCGCGCGATCTGACGCCGGTCCTGGTCGGACGCGACGCCGACCGCCTCGAGAGCCTGTGGCAGACCATGTGGTGGGCACTCCACTGACTGGCGGCCGCGGCGGCGCCCAGTCGCTCGCAGCCATGTCGGCGGCATCGACATCGCGCTGTGGGACCTGCGCGCTCGCCGCCGGGGCGCCCGCTCTGGCGCGTGCTGGGCGGGTTCGATCCGCGCGTGCCGTGCTACGCCGGCGGCATCGATCTCGACTTCCCGCTCGACGCGCTGCTGCGCCAGACGGACGAGAACCTGGCCTCGCGGCTTTCGCGCGATCAAGATCAACGACGCCTCTCGCGACATCTCGCAGGCGCGCAGCCGCGACGCGTCGCTCGCATCTCAGCTTCAGCGGGAACTCGACGATGTCCGTGACCAGGTTGTCTACCTGAAGGTCAAGGCGCAGAAGGGCGAGCCGATCGCGCACAGCGAGTATTCGGACGTCCGCGATCGGATCGAGAACATCCGTGCGCGCGCTCGCGGCGACAGCACCGGTGGTTACACGCCGCCGGCGGGAACGCGCACCGGCGACGATCGCTCGACGTGTCCGACGTCGTCGCCGACCGGCACGGTCGGCCGCAGCTCGAATCCGAACGAGATTCCGGTCGGCACCGAGTTCGACGTGCGGCTGCAGACGCCGCTCAGCTCGAAGACCGCGCAGGTCGAAGATCGCTTCGAAGCCACCACCGCAATCGATCTCGCGGATGCGACGGACGCGTGATCGTACCCGCCGGATCGGTCATGCGCGGCGTCGTGAGCGCCGTCAACAAGGCTGGCCACATCGAGCGTAAGGGCAGCCTGCAGGTCGCGTTCGACCGGATCACGGTCAACGGACGCTCGCTATACGACCCGCGCGACGGTGACGCAGGCGCTCGAGAGCTGAAGGGATCGCCGGCGAGAAGAGAAGATCGGCATCGGCGCGGGCGCCGGCGCGATCCTCGGCGCGATTCTCGGTGGCGTGAAGGGCGCGGTCGCCGGCATCCTCATCGGCGGCGGCGGCACGATCGCGGCGACTCGAAGGGAAGGATGTCGACCTGCCAGCTGGGACGCTGTTGCGCGTCCGACTCGATCACGCCAATCAATCTGCAACGTTAACAAAAAGCATCGAAGTACGAAAGTACGACGCCAAAGTACGAAGTCGGCGTGGCTTCGTACTTCGCACTGTACTTCATACTTCGTACTTCGCACTTTCAAACCTCCCGCATCGCTTCCCGCCCCACCCTTCATCGTCGTCTCCGCATTTTTTCACACCGAATGCGCGGCCCGGCGCCGGCGATGTGAAAGACGCTGCACCGGTGCCGAATGCGCATAGTCAGAGGCACCCGTCTCGTGCGTACTAGCGGCGCCCCAGCAAGGTGTCATACGTCTGTCGCTGCGCAGCTTCTCGATCGTCGGGTTCATCGTCCTCCTGTCGGCTCAGTGTCGCTGGCCAGACGACGGCCGCGTCGGCATCGCTGCGGCCCAGACGCGCGAGGCCGCGGTCGAGTCGGCGCGGCGCGGCGAGTACGACACGGCTATCTCGTCGCTCCAGGCGCTCGCGCAGAGCGGCGCCCTCCGACACCGGCGTACGGTTCGACCTGGCGGTGGTGCTCCAGTGGGCAGGGCGGTCCCGCGAGGCTACGGACGTCTTCGAGAGCACGCGCGCCACCGAGGCGCCGGAATACGTGCTCAGCGCGATGACGCGCGCCTACCGGGACCAGCAGCGGTGGGCGGACGCCGCCAGACTCGCGGCCGAAGGCGGCAGGCGATTCCCCGAGAGCGCCGAGTGGCCGCTCGGCCGCACGACTCGCTGAAGCCGGCGCCGCTCTCGAAGCCGGGGACTCATACGCGGCGCTCCGCGCGTATCTCGCGGCGCCGGCTGCTTGCGCCTGACGACGAACGGCTGCGTCGCGAAGTGAGCGGCATCCTCGTCCGGGTCGGAGCGCCGTTCGCCGCGGGCCTTCACGCCGCGGGACGCGATCCGGGAATCGAGGCGCGCCAGGCCGCAGCGCTCGTCAACCAGGCCACGGCGATTCCCGCCTTGGATCCCGCGCATCGCTTCGACCGGATCGACGCGGCGCTCGCACGCCTCGAGTCGCTGCTCGCCGACGCCAGGGCACGCCTCGCCGCCGGACGACGGACTCGTCGTCCGGCTGCGCGCGCGACCGCGTCGTGGCGCTGCGGGATCGCGAGCGGTGGCTGGACGTGGCCGGCGAGGTCGCCGCCCTGCGACAGGAAGGGCGGCCGATCCCGGCGTACGTCCGCCAGGCGGAAGCCGACGCCTTGCTCGCGCTCAGGCGCCCGGACGAGGCGCGCGCAGCGTACGAAGACGTCCTCGCCACCGAGCCGCAGTCGCATGCCGCGCGGGTGGGGCTGTTCTTCGCGCTGCTCGAAGACGAGCGCGTGAGCGAACGCGCTGGCGCTGGCCGACGCGATGGCGGCGGAGGGCGGGCCGAAGACATGGCGCGGCGCGTCGCCAGTGCCGACAGACAACGGGGACTGGCTCGACGCGCAGGCGCTCGCGGCCATCGCCCGTTACTACGTCGGCGAGTACCGTGAGGCCTGGCGCCGGCTGCAGCCGCTCGTGGACGGCGCGCCGGCCCTGTCGTTCCTGCGATCGGCGAAGGCGAGATCGCGAGCGCGCGCGGATGGCCGCGGCTCGCCGACGAGGAGACGCACATCGCAGCCGTACTCACGGCCCCGGAACGATCCACCGAGATCGCGCTCGCTGAGGCGGCGCTCGCGCGAAAGCGCTACGACGAGGCCCGGCAGCGCACCTCGTCGCTCGTCTCACTCTTTCCCGGACGACCAGGCCGTGGAGCGGCTGCGCCGCAGCGTGCGGCTCACGATGCCCCGGAGTTGCGCCTCGACTCGCAGTCCCGCACCGAGCACGGCGACGCGGCCGACCGTCCTGGCTCGGGCTACGACGTCCGGTCGGCGCTGCTGGGCACCGCCGATCGCCGAACGCTGGCGCCTCAAGGCCGCGTACGAGTTCTCGCAGGCCAGCCCCGTCGAGGGCGTCATCCGGCGGACCCGTTATGGCGCGGGCGTCGAGGCGGACTGGCCCGATGCGTCGCTCGACGCGACGGTCTGGATCAACAAGGGAACCCTCGACCGCACGGGCGGGCGCGTTGCCGGCACATGGGAGATTGGCGACCACCTGCAGTTGGCGGGCGTGGGCAGAGCGCTACTCGGCCGACACGCCCCTGCGCGCGACCTACTACGGGATCTCCGCCGACGGCGGCGCTGTCCGCGTCAGCTACGCCTGGGACTCGGCCACGATCGCCTCCGCGGCCCTGCGGCGCTCGTGGTTCACCGACGGCAACGATCGGATCGAGGCGAGCGGCTTTCTCGCGGCCCGCGTCGTGGGAACAGCCGCGCCTCGGCATCGAGCTGCGCCCGGAACTATGGTGGGGCGCGAACACGCGCCTCGATGCCCCGTATTTCAATCCCCGGCGCAGCGCGTCCGCCGACTGAGCGCGGTCGCGCGGCACCTGCTCTGGCGGCGGTACGAGCGAAGCCTGCACCAGGAGCTCCGACTCACGACGGGCGCGTTCGCGCAGGAAGGCGTCCTCACCCGCTGGACCGCCTCGGCCTCGTACGAGCACATCCTGCAGCTTCACGACCGGATTCGGCCTTGTACTACGGCGCCGGCTACGCGCGCCGCGTGTACGACGGAATCCCCGTCGAAGACCTCCGTCTCTGGATCAACCTGGGCATCGCTTCCCATGAGACGCGCACGCATCCTGCCCTTCGTCGTCGGCATCGATCGTGCTCGCCACGATGCCCGGGCGGGGCGCAGCGCCCGGAGCACCGGACGCGAAGGCGCTTTCTCTCCGTCGTGCTGCACGACGTCGTGGACGAACGGGCAAGGCTCGACGCGGACAGCACGACCACGAGCGATCTCGTGGCGTTCTTCGAGTACCTCGTCTCGAACGGCTGGCACGCGCTCACGCTCGACGAGGTCGACCGCGCGGGCCGCGGAGATGCGACGCTCCCCCGAGAAGTCCATCCTCATCACGATCGACGACGCGTACGCGAGCGATTACACGCGCGTCTACCCGCTGCTGCTGGCCACAAAGATGCCCGCGATCGTCGCCGCGCCCGGCGCGTGGATGGTCCGCGGCCAGGGCCCTGAGGGCCAGGCGATGCTCACGTGGGCGCAGGCGCGCGAGATGCAGCAGAGCGGCCTCGTCGAGTTCGCGTCCCACGGCTACGACCTGCACGGCGCGGTCCGCGGCAATCCGCAGGCGAGCCAGCTTCCCGCGTTCGCGTTCCGGATCTTCGACCCCGCACACGGCTACGAGGACGACGACGCGTACCGTCGTCGCGTGGGCGCCGACCTGCAGCAGTCGATCGCGGTGATGACGCGCGAGCTGGGACGTGCGCCGCGAGCCATCGCCTGGCCCTATGGCGCGCTACACGCAGAGCGCCGTCGCGCTCGCGACAGGCGCTCGGCTTTCGTTTCGCCCTGACGTTCGATCCGGAGCCGGCCCTGGCGAGCCGCCCGCTCGCGATCGCGAGGTTCTCGCTCTCCGCCGGATCGCGGCTGCCCCCGCTGGTAGAGCGGCTGCAGGCCGGCGAAATGCTGCCGCGCGTTCGGCGGTTCGTACGCCTTCGCCCGTCGTCGTTGTGGCGGCCGGATCCCGCCGAGACCGAGCGCCTGCTCGGCGCGGCGATCGAGCGCGTCCGGATCCTGGGCGCCACTGCCATCGTGATCGACGCGGTCGAGCCGGGACCGGACGGACGTCCGGCGGCGTGGTTCCCGACGCGAGCGATACCCGTCCGCGCCGACGTCTACCTGCGGTTCGCGTGGCAATTTGCAGACTCGAGCGGGTGTGCGGGCGTGGGCGCGGCTGCCCGCGGCGGCGCTCGACATCGACGACGCCGAGCTCGAGGGCATCTGCCGCGACTTCGGCATCTTCACCTCCGTGGACGGTCTCCTCGTCGAGGAGGTCAGCGCGCTGGTGGGGCCTGGAGACGTCGGCTCCGGCGCGCGGTGGGAGGTCGCCACGGCACGGCGCGCCATCGACGCGGCTCAGTTGCCGCAGAGGGAGCGACGAGTACTGACCTGCTTCAGGGCCGTGCAACGCGAACTGCCGGGTCTTCAGCTCGCGTTGGTCACGGATACTTCCCGATCCCCGCGGCCCTGGCGTGGCCGCGGACCTCACGCTCGTGCGAACGGCGCCAGATCCTCGGCGAGGCCGGCCGTACCATCGACGCGATGATGCGAGCCGGTTGGCTGTCGCCGCAAGTCGGCGCGGCGCGTCGGCCTGTGGCTCGAGGGCGATCGTCCGCCCGCCGACCGCGACCTCATGGCCATCGCGCGACGTTTCCAGCGCGAGGGCGGCGCCGCTCTGGGCTGGAGCCCCGACGATCCGGTGGCCGACCGGCCCGCCGCTGCCGTCGTCGCCCCGGTCGTGTCGGCGAGCACTCTTCCCCGCGAAGTTCTGATCGATGTGGGAACTCCTCGTACTCGATGGTGCCCGGCTTCACCGTTCGGATACCCGTTCGTGATGGCGTGGTACTGGATGACCGGAGGCATCCTCCACCGCCTCGTGCGCGGATGGCACGAGCCGCGGCCCGGCGAGCCGCCGCCGCTCGAGTCGTATCCGCCCGTCAGCATCCTCGTGCCGTGCCACAACGAAGGGCGAGAACGTCCGCGAGGTGTTCGCGGCGCTCGACGCGGTGGACTATCCGGATTTCGAGATGATCGCGATCAACGACGGCTCGCGCGACGACACCGGTGCGATCCTCGACGAGCTCGCCGGCAAGTACGCACGCGACTCCGGGTCGTCCACCTCGCGACCAACCGAGGCAAGGCGTTGGCCCTCAACGCGGGCGCGATTGCCGCGCGCCACGAGATCATCGTCGCGATTGACGGCGACTCCCTCCTCGATCGCGATGCGGTCACGTGGTTCGTGCGGCGCTTCCTGACCGACGGCACGCTCGGCGCGCTGACCGGAAACCCGCGCATCCGCAACCGATCGTCGCTGCTCGCCCGGCTCCAGGTCGGCGAGTACTCGGCCATCGTCGGACTGATCAAGCGCGCGCAGACGCTCTTCGGCTGCGTGTTCACCGTCTCGGGCGTGGTCTGCGCGTTCCGCAAGCGGGCCCTGCACGACGGCGGGTGGTGGTCGCCTGCCACGCTCACCGACGACGTGGACATGACGTGGCGAATCCAGATGGCAGGATGGACGGTCGCTTACGAGCCCAAGGCGCTCTGCTGGATCCTGATGCCCGAGACGCTCCGCGGTCTGTGGCGGCAGCGGCTCCGGTGGTCGGAGGGCGGCACCCAGACGGTGCTCAGGCTCACGCCCCAGATGTTCCATCGACGGCTCTGGCGGCTGTGGCTCGTGTGGTTCAACTACATGCTGAGCGTGCTGTGGGCGTACGCGATGCTCGCCGGCCTGCTCGCCTGGTGCCTCCGGTGGACGCCGCTCGCGCCGCTCGTCCACTACCCGGCGTTCAGCCCGGTGACACAGGGATGGGGCGCCCTGCTGACGGTGACGTACCTGCTCCAGGCGTCGGTCAGCCTTCTTGCTCGATCGCCGGTTCGAGCAGGGGATCCTGCGGGTGATCTTCTGGCAGGCGTGGTACCCGCTCTTCTTCTGGATGCTGCAGGCGCTCACGGCGGTCGTCGGGGTGCCGCGGGCGATCCTCCGCCTGATGACGTCCTCCACGGGCACGTGGGTGAGCCCGGATCGAGGCGTGCGATGAAGCCGGCCGTCCGCCCGTCGAGCCGCCGATCATCCGGACGCGCGTGCCGGCGTGGATGCGGGTACGCGACGTGCTGCTGACGCTCGGCGCGTGGCTGCTCATCGGCTACTTCCTGCGCGAGGGCTCTACCTCGCGTACGACTACTTCCGCGCGCCGATCTTCGAGCTCACGACGGCGACGGCGCCGGACTGGGGCGAGATGTGGGGACGCCTTCGCGGCTTCGTGCTGCTCGCGCGCGACGCTCGTCGCGTGGATTGACGTTCTGGGCGCTCGACAGCCGCGCCCGCCTGCAGGCGACGCACTCGCCGCAGCCCCCGCCGCTGCCCGACCGCAGCCACGCCGCGCGCGTCGGGTTGAGCGAGGCGGAGCTGGCCGCCTGGCGCTTGTCGAAGGTGCAGACCGTGGACATCGATCCGCGCGGCAGGTGGTCATCATGCGGCTGGATGGACGCATCGGGAACGCGGGCGCGGGCGTCGCCCCTTCCCCTTACGACAGCGCCGGATAAGTCCGCTGTCTGGCTTGTCGATATCCTTCACCCGGCACCGCGGATGTCCAGCGACTGCAGGACTAAAGACGCTGCGCCGGTGCCGAATCGCATAGTCATAGGCGCCCGTCTCGGGCATACTAGCGGCGCCCCAGCAAGGTGTCACGTGTGTCGCTGCGCAGCTCTCTGATCGTCGGGTTCATCGTCATTCTGTCGGCTCATGTCGCTGGCCAGGACGACGTGCTGGGTCAGGCGCGCGAAGCCGCCGCGTCGGGGCGCCTGCGCGGATGCGCGACCATGCTGGAAGCGCATCTGGTCGACGCGCCGCGCGACGTCGATGCGCGGCTGGTCTACGGCCTGGTGCTCTGGTGGGAAGGGCGCTACGACGACGACGCGCGTCGCCCTGGAGCTGGTCTCGCGCAAACACCCGCATGCGCACCGATGCGCGCGTCGCCCTCATGAATGTCGAGCACTGGGCCGGCCGCTCCGCCGAAGCGCGAGCGTTGGCCGACCAGGTGCTGGCGAGCCATCCCGACAACACGACGGCGCGCGCGGTCCGCGACCGGCTCGAGGCCGCGAGCCGTCCCTGGTGGGCACACGAGCTATTCGGTCGACACTTTCAACGACGGCACGCAGGCCTGGCAGGAAGGCGCGCTGTCGCTCGTGCGTCGGACCCCGGTGGGCTCGTTGATTCTTCGCGGCACGCAGTCGAGCGCGATTCGGCCTCGACGACCAGCTGATCGAGCCGGGAGTTCTATCCTGCTTCCGGCCCGGCACCTACGGCGTTTTTCAACGTCGGCTACGCGCCGGATCCGACGCTGTATCCGAAGCTACGGCACCGCATTCGACCTCTATCAGTCGGTCGGCCGTGGCTGGAAGTGTCGGGCGGCGCGCGATATCTGGATTTCGGCAATCCGACGCAGATCTACGTCGGAACCGTTTCGAGCACATCGGAAACCGGATGCTGACCGGCAAGGTGCATCACGTGCCAGCCGAGAGAGACCTCGACTCGGAATTCCTACTACGGAGGATCTCCGGCGCTACTCGGCAGCGACGGCGGCACGAGCTACATCGGTCTCATCTACGGTCACGGGTTCAGCCGGGAAGAACCGAAACATCGCCGACCTGACGACGCTTCACTCTGATACCGTCCGCGAAGAAATGGATTGGCTGGTTCGCTCGCGGTTCCGGTATTTTTCGTCAACCGGAGGCACAAGTCGACAGGAACGCACGATCCGCTCGACGCAGTGGCAGACCTCGATCACCAGCGGCTTCCTCGGTGCAGTTCTGACATGCCTCCCACAGCGCGCTCGCCGGCTGGCCTGCTCGTCCTTGCCGTCTACGCGTGGGTGCTGACGCCGTCGACGGCATCGGTCTCGCGACCAGAGAGCGCAACCGGACGCGAGCGCCGAGACATGGCTCGCCGCGAGCAACGATGCATTCAACGCCGGGCGGTATGCCGACGCGCTCGCGCCGGCCTCGCGACTGGTGGAGCGCTTTCCAATCAGCATGTCTACATTGGAACGCCTCGCAACGAATCTTCGAGAAGTTGAATCGGCCGTCGGACGAGGCCGCCGCGTGGGATGCGGTTCATCGATTTGTCACCCGACGCCCATCGACGCCTGTCCGGCCATCGGCAACGCGTATCGGCGCGCTGGAGAACAGGCGAAGGCGCTCGACGCGTTCGAGTCGATGCGTGTCGTTCGATCCGGCCAACAGCGAGTCGCAGTTCTTTCTCGACTGGCGTACTACCACGCGGGCCGCAGCGCGCGACGCACGGCGAGTGCGTGAACCCGGTGCTCCAGCGTTTTCCTGCCCACGCCGACGCACGCTGCTGCTTGCCGGACTCACTCTCGGAACGAGAAGGCCGGCTACAGGAGGCCAGGGATTTCTCGAGCGAGCGCTCGCGGCCGCGGAGAAGCTACGTCGACGTCCACATTGCGCTCGGCCGAATCGAGGCGGCGACCGAAGGCCGCCGCGCCGAAGGCGCGGCGCCACTTCGAGCGCGCCTGCGAGCTGGACCCGTCGAGGCAGAGCGAGCTCGCCGTGTGGCTCGAGCGCACGCGCCGGGGCTCGATGATGCGGATCGTCTGGAGCCGCACCGTGGTCGCCGGTTTCTGGCTGGCGACCGCCGTCTATTGCCTGCTCAGCGCCGATCCCGTTCGCCTCGGAGCAGTTCCTCAAACCAGGACTCGTGCCGGCGCTGGCGGCGTTCGCCGCGGCGGCATCCGTGGATCTCAGCGGCCGCGCTCGCCGCGACCGGCGTCGGCACTGGCGCCGTGGCTTCGGTCGGGGCACCGAGGGGTCTGCGCGTTCGTCGCCGTCGTGGGCGCTGGTCGGCTGCGCTGTTCATCGCGCCGCCGCATGTCGCGGCTCGAGCCGACGCCGATCGGCGCTGGTGCTGGCGCTGCTCGCGCTCGTGCCGCCCGTCTGGATCGCGCTGATGGATCTGTCCCGCGCGCCGCCCGTCGCACCTCGCGCACGGCGACGGCGACGACGATGTGACGCGCGACTTTCGCGGCCTGCGCGCTCGCGGCTCTCGTCGTCACGCGATGCACGCCGCGTCGGCGCTGCCGGCCGTGCTGCGCTACGGCGCGCGCGAGCGCCGGAGCTCGAGCTGCCTGCAGCAGCGTCCTGCTGCACCTGGTCGTGTTCTCGGGCGTCTTCGCGGCGCTCTGCGGTCATCCGCGGCGCGTCGGCTGATCTCGCCGCGCAACGCGTCGGTCGAGAATGCGCTCTGGCGCGGTCGTCCTCGCGTTCGCGCTCGCGCGTCTTCATCTGTCGCGGATCATCCTGCGGCCGCTCGCGCTCGCCGGCGTCGCGGGATCGATCGCGGCGGTTGCGTTCGGCGCCGCGATCGCGGCGACGTTCGGTCCCGCGCGCGACGGCGGCGCGCCCCGGTCTGGCGCAGGCGCTGAGCGGCCTGGTCCCGCGCGTGGGCGACGCGCTCGCGCGTCGGCCGCGATCGGCTGGCTCGCGGCGGTCGCCATCGCGGTCGTGGCTGGTCGAACGGCAGGCGGCGACGTCGGACTGGAACTTCACGGTCGCCAAGATGCCGCGGCGTTCGTGTCGTGGCTGCTGGTCCTGGCCGCGGCGCTTGCGCACCTCGCCCGCTCGGATGAAGCGGACCGCCGGCTGCTGCCGTTCGTTGCTGTGCTTCGTCCTGCTGGGCCTGAACGTCGCAGTCGTCGCGTGTCGCCGGCGCGTGCAGAGCCGGCCATCGAGGTCGTGGAAGGGGCAGCGATCCGTCGGTGCGATTGATCGCGGATGCGCTCGCGCCGGCGGCGCCGGTGTCCGACGACCGGCCTCGACGACTTTCTGCAGCTGCACACGAACATCCCGCGCAGCACGCGCGTCGCGCCGGTGACGATCGATCTGGCGCCGCTCGACGGCGCGCCTGCCGCCGTCGCGGCCGCACATCTTCGTCTTCGTCGATCGACAGCCTGCGCCGCGACTACCTGTCGCCGTACAACGCAGCGCGGTGACGTTCACGCCCGCGCTCGAGCCGGTTCGCGCGCGAGAGCACGGTGTTCGAGCGGGCGTTCACGCGCTATGGCGCGACCGGACTGTCGGTGCCGTCGCTCTGGGTGGGAGGCCTCGTGCTGCACAAGCAGTACGTGACGCCGTTCGCGCCGATGAACACGCTCGCCAGGCTGCTGGAGCACGAGCAGTATCGCGCAGTGGATCAGCATGGACAACATCCTCGACGTCATCCTGCCGCCGAGCGCCGCGGCGCGTCGCCGCTCGACGCCGACGATCGCGGTCGCCGACTTCCGCTTGTGCCGCACGCTCGGCGAGATCCGCGGCCGCCTCGATCGGCTGAACGCCGGCGGGCCGCCGACGTTCGTGTATTCGCTCCCTCAGGACGTCCACGTGCCTCGGTCATCGCTCGCGAGGGCGCGCACACCGGTCGACGGCGCGTCGTACGGGACGTTCTACGCGCCCTACGCCTCCCGCGTCCGGCGGCTGGATGCGTGCTTCGGGGAATTCATCGACGATCTGAAGGCGCGCGGCCTGTTCGAGCAGCAGCGTCATCGTCGTGACCGCCGATCACGGCGACTCGCTCGGCGAGCAGGGACGGATGGGGCACGCGTACACGATCTTCCCGAGATCCTTCAAGTGCCGCTCATCGTGCATCTGCCGTCCGGCCTCGGCGCCGGTCTCGGCGCTGACACGTCGGCGCCGGCGTTCACGACCGATCTCACGCCCACGCTGTACGCGCTGCTCGGCCACCAGCCGCGGCCGCCGGCGGCCGTTCTTCGGGCGGTCCGCTGTTCCGCAAGGAGACGGCGCTCCGCGACCGCCGCGATCCGACGGACCCGCAGGTCGTCGCGTCGAGCTATGGAAGCGTCTACGGCGCCCTGCTGGATGACGCTCGCCGTCTGTACATCATCGATGGGATCGGCCTTCGCGAGTACTCGTACGACGCTCGATGGCACAGGTGCGGGGCGTGTTGAGACGGTCTCGGACACCGATCGCGTCCGCGGTCAGCGTGCGATTCGCGCGACCGTCGAAGGGATCGCGCGAGCTGTATGGCTATCGTCCATAGCGGATCTCTCCTGATGACCGAATGGCTGCTCGACGGCGAGCGCTTCGCGGCCCTGATGGTGTGGGTCGGGACCGTCCTCGCCGTCTCGATGGCAGTCGCCGTCGTCGTGGAACGCGCTGTGGTCGGATATCAGCTGAGGCGGCGTCGGCGCGTCGAGCGGCGCTACGAGCCGATCGTGCGGCGCGCCCTCGACGGCGATGAGGCGGCGGAGCGAGCTCTCGTCTCCAGCGCTTCGCGAGATCGAATCGTCATCGCATGGCTGCTGATTCGCCCCCTCATCGACGATCGTGATCCACGACGCATCGCCCGCGCACGGGCGATCGTACTGCGCGATGTCGTTGATTCCGGTCGCAGACCGCATGCTGCGGAGCTTCTGGTGGCGGCGGCGCGCGCTGGCATTGCGGGCGCTCGGGCTGCTCCAGGACAGGAGCCACACCGCCGCGCTCGTGGCCGCGCTCGACGATTCCCACGCGGAAGTCCGCGCCGCCGCGCTCGATGCGCTTGCGGATCTCGCGGATCCCGCCTCGCTGCAGGCGCTCGTCGTGCGCATGCACGACGCGTCGCTATGCTGCGGCCGCCGCGCCGCTGCGATCGCGGCCTTCGGTTGCGAGTGTGAGCCGTTCCTGCTGGAACTGGCGAACGTCGATCTTCCGCGCCGCTACACCTACGCGCGGGTGCTGACGCTCTGCGGCTCCGAACGGGCGCGGCCCGCATTGTGCGAGTGGACCGAGGATCCGCGAACCGACGTACGCGCCGCCGCCTTCAAGCGCTCGGGCATGTCGGGCTCCGACACACGCGCTGCGCATCTCGCGATCGACGCCTTGGAAAGCGGCGACGTCAGGGTGCGCGCCATGGCCGCGTATCGCCCTTCATGGCTGGGACGGTCCGGGTGACGCCCCATCGCACCTCGCACAGCATCTCGGCGATGCGTGGCTCGTGGCGGTGCAGGCCGCGCAATCCCTTCGCGCGATGGATCCTGACGGCCTGAGCCAGTTGCGGGCCTCGGCATCGCGTCCCGATCTGGCCGGCGCGCTCGCGCGGCAGATGCTGTGGGAGGTCGGCGCAGGGTGTTGACGGCCGCCGTGATTGCCTCGGTCACGATCTTCACGCTCCTCGTCACGGCGTATTTCGTGGTGTGGAATGCGTCGCAGATGGCGATGGGCGCGGTCGCGTGGGTGGGCGTGTGGCGGTACGAGCGGACCCGGACGCGCCGCGATATCGCGCTCGCGAATCAGCTCGCGGCGTCACCGCTCGTGTCGGTGATCGTCCCCGCGTTCAACGAAGCGCTCACGATCGTCGAAAGCGTCCGCGCGCTGCTCGCGCTCGACTACGAGTCCCGCGAAATCGTCGTCGTCAACGACGGATCATCGGACGCCACGCTCGCGGTGCTGCAGGAGACGTTTCACCTGCTGGCCGCGCCGGTGGCGTTCGACCGGCCGTTGCCGACCGAGCCGGTGCGCGGCATCTACCGATCGATCCACGAACCCGCCCTCGTCGTCGATCGACAAACAGAACGGCGGCTCGAAGTCGGACGCGCTCAACGCCGGCGTCAACGCCGCTTCGGGTGAGCTGGTGCTGATGATCGATGCCGACACGGTGCTGGAGCCGGACGCGTTGAGCCGCGCGGTGCTGCCGTTCCTCGAAGACGCGGCGACGGTCGCCGTCGGCGGCAATGTCGCCATCGCCAACGGCAGCCGCGTCGAGCACGGCCGCATCACGAAAGTCGCCTTGCCGCGAAGCTGGGTCGGCGCGGTTCCAGATCGTCGAGCTACATGCGGAGCTTCCTCCTGTTCCGCGTTGCCACGGCATCGCACGAACGGGGTCGTGATCATTTCCGGCGCATTCGGTCTGTTCCGCCGCGATGCCGTGATCGCCGTCGGCGGCTACGACCGGACCGCGATCGGCGAAGACATGGACCTGACGCTTCGCCTGCAGCGCCACTACCGCGAGCGCCGCGAGCCGTTCCGGATTGCGTTCGATCCGCGTCCCGCTCTGCTCGACGCAGGTGCCCGAAGACTGGTCGTCGCTGCGAAACCAGCGCTGGCGGTGGCGCCGCGGACTGCTCCAGTCGCTCTGGCGTCATCGCCGCATGATCGGCAATCCGCGCATGGGCGTTGTCGGTCTGGGTGTGCTGCCGTACGTCGGCCGTTTTCGAGGGGTTCGGACCGCTGCTCGAGATCAGCGGCTACGTCATCACCACCGTGGCCGCGTTCGCCGGGCTTTCAACTGGCACCACTACCGGGTGCTCATTGTCGTGTCACTGTTGTTCGGCGCCGCGGCGACGCTCCTGGCGGTGATCCTGCACGATCTCGCGACGAAGCGTTACCTGGACGGCCGCGATCTGGTTGTCCTCGTTGTCGTCGCGCTGCTCGAAAACTGTGGCTATCGGCAGCTCAATTCGTGGTGGGGTGCGTCGGAACCGTCCAGGCTCTGGCCGGCAGGCGCGGATGGGGCGTCGTCAAGCGCCGCGTCTTCGAAGGCGAAAAAGACACCGGTCTAGAGAAACGTTCAAATCTCACGCATCGCCTCCGCGCCGCCGTGATGGTCTTGTCCACGTCCTTCACCGTATGCGCCGTCGAGAGGAACCACGCCTCGAACTGTGACGGCGGCGGATAGACGCCGCGCTTCAGCATCCCCGGAAGAAGCGCGCGTAGTGTTCGGTGTTGGCGCTCGTCGCCGACGCGTAGTCGTTGACACGGGCGGTCGGTGAAGAACGGCGTGAGGAGCGACCCTGAAGCGTTGACCTGGACTGCGACGCCGGCGTCACGGGCCGCGTCGGCGAGGCCGGCGGCGAGCCGCGCGCCGAGCGAGGCGAGCGACGTGTAGAGCTTCGGCGTCAGCTGATCGAGGCACCACAGGCCGGCAGTCATCGCGAGCGGATTGCCCGGACAGCGTGCCCGCCTGGTAGACCGGCCGGCTGGCGACACGAGATCCATCAGGTCCGCGCGGCCGCCGTAGGCGCTCGACCGGCAGGCCGCCGCCGATGATCTTGCCGAGGCACGTCAGGTCCGGCTTCACGCCGGCGATCGCCTGCGCGCCGCCCATCGACGCACGAAAGCCGGAGATCACCTCGTCGAAGATCAGGCAGCGCGCCGTGCGCCGTGCAGATGTCGCGCAGCCCTGGCAGGAACCCGTCCGGCCGGCGGCACGAGCCCCGATGTTGCCGGCGATCGGCTCGACGATGACGGCGGCGATCTGATCGCGATTCGCGTCGAACGCGCGGCGGACCGGAGTCGAGATCGTTGCAGCGGCGACCAGCGTGTCGGCCGACGCGGCGCGCGTGACGCCGGGGCTGGTCGGCGTGCCGAGCGTGCAGCGCGCCGGAGCCGGCCTTGACGAGGAACGCATCGGCGTGGCCGTGGTAGCAGCCTTCGAACTTCAGAATGCTTGATCGCGTGCGGTCGCGAAATGCGACGCCCGCGCCACCCGCACCGCGCTCATCGCCGCCTCGGTGCCGGAGCTGACGAAGCGGACGCGCTCGATCGACGGCATCAGCGCGCGCACGCGCTCGCCGAGCTCGACTTCGAGCGGGCTCGGCGCGCCGAAGCTCGTGCCGTCGCGCGCGGCGCGCGGCGAGCGCCTTGACGAGCCCGCGCGGCGCGTGCCCGTGAATCAGCGGGCCCCACGACATCACGTAGTCGATGTAGCGGTTGCCGTCGATGTCCTCGATGCGCGAGCCTGCCGCGCGGCGGATGAACAGCGGCGACGCGCCGACCGCCTTGAAGGCGCGGACGGGGCTGTCGACGCCGCCGGGCAGGATGTGCTGCGCGCGAGTGAAGAGACGCGATGAGCGAGTGGTTTTCATGACGGTTCTCGATGGTGGACGTCCGCGGTAGCGCGCGCGGCGTCGTGCAGCAGGCGCTTGAACGATCGCACGAAATGGCTCTGGTCGGCGAACCCGGTGCGCTGGGCGACCTCGGAACCGGAGACCCCGGCGGCGAGCAGCCGCCGAGCGATATCGATACGCATCCACAGCTGGAACTGGTGCGGCGGCGTGCCGAACAGCCGGCCGAACGCGCGCACGAAGTGCCACGGACTCAGATCCGCGTGCCGCGCCGCGTCACGGACGCCGATGCGCTCGACCGCGTGCGCCGCGATGTAGTCGCGCGCGCGGACGAGCGACTGCGACGCGACGGTTTGGGCACGGGCCGAACGCCGCCGTTGAGCAGCCGGCTGGCGAGGGCGTCACAACGCTCGTCCTGCTCGAGTGGCGAGGCATCGGACGAGAGCGCGCGATGAAGCGCCAGGAATCGCTGCACGGTGTCCGCGTCGGTTCGCACCGACGATCGATCGGCGCGCTGGCCTTCCATTCCATCGAGCTCCGGAACACTTCCGGATCGAAGCTTACATCACGACGTAATGGGACAGCCGGTCGCGATCGCACGGATCGCTGGCGGCGTGCGGCTCCCACGAATCGATGACCGAAACGGCGCCGGCCGGCACCTCGTGCAGCCTGCCGCGATACGCGTAGCGGCCCGGAAAGTCGAGGCTGAGACAGACCTGCATCTCGCGATGCGCATGGACCGGCAGCGCGTCGGCACGGCCCCGCGGGATACTCGTATCTTCGACGAGCCCGAGCCGCGACTGCCAGGCGTGGGTGATCGGTGGCCGCTGGCGCATCGTCATTCGTATACCGCAATTTCGTTCAAGACCGCCAGCGATTGCCATGCATAGACTGGCTGACATGGTTCATCATGACTTCTCTGCCGTTCTTCCGCGGCGATCTCCGGATCGCCGGCCGCCTGTTTCGCAACACGGATCGCGTCGATGTCCGGCAGCCGGCCGTCATCGTCACAGGTTCGTGGCTGACCGTCAAAGAGCAGATGCCCGAAACCTATGCGCGCGCCCTGGCCGAACGCGGCTACGCGGCGTTCACCTTCGACTTCACCGGCTTTGGCGAGAGCGCCGGAGAGCCTCGACAGGCCGAGATCCCCGATCGCAAGATCGCGGATCTCGTCGCCGCCGCCGACTTCGTCGCCACCCTGTCGATCGTGGAGCCCGACACGCTCGCGCATCTCGCGATCTGCGCCAGCGCGCACGGGCTCGCGGCGCTCGCGCGGATCGCAGGTGCGACGGTTCGTCAGCGTCGCCGGGTGGTACCACGACACGGCGAGCGTGGCGCCGTTCTATGGCGGGCTGGACGGCGTCGCGTCGCGGCTTGCGCGGGCGAGCGTCGCCCTCGATCGCTATACCGCCACCGGGACGATCGACACGGTGCCGGCCTACAAGGCCGGCGACCAGACGCGGCCATGTTCTTCGAGCTCGACTACTACGCCAACCCGGCGCGCGGCGCGGTGCCGGCGTGGAAGAACGAGATGGCCACGCTCTCGTGGCGCTACTGGTTCATGTTCGACGGCTTGCGCGCGGCCGAACACGTGCGGACGCCGGCGCTGTTCGTGCACAGCGACGGATGCGTCTTTCCCGACAACGTCCGCACGATCGAGGCGAGCTGCGCGGCCCGAAGAAACTCGGTCTGGGCGGAGGGGACGCAGACCGACTTCTACGATCAACCGGCGCAGGTCGAGCGCGCGGTGAACGCCGCCGACGCGTTCCTGAAAGGAATCGACTGATCTACCGAATCTTGATGGTGGCGAGGTCGGCGATCGCGTAGCTGAGGAACTTCTGTTCGTCCTGTCGCGCGTGCGGCTGCGTGCCGCATCGAACGCGCGCGACGCGAGATCGAAATCGCGCTGCAGCAGCACGACGGTGGCGACGCCGAGCGCGGCGCGGCATGACGACGGATCGCGCTCGAGCGCGCGGGTGAAGCAGGTGCGCGCCATCCCGGTGTCGCGCGCGAGCAGCGCGACGCGTCCGGACGCGGCGAGATAGTCGGCATTGGCTTCCTCGGGGACGCGGCCGAGCAGCATCTTCGCGTCCTCGCTCCTGCCGGTGCGCGCCGATTCCGCCGCGTCGATCACCGGCTGCCAGAAATTCTCGCGCGGTGCGGCCATCGGCTTGAGCACCAGGTCCCACGTCAGGAGTTGACCGCTCGGCGTTCGGGCCGCTCGCCGTCAGCAGCCGCACGGGCAGCGCCACGCTCTGGAAGCGCAACTCGGGCGCGACGACTTCGAACAGCCAGATGCCCGGTGTGATGCCGAGGATGTTCCACTCGCCCTTGGCGTTGGTCGTCGCCGAGAACGTGCGTTGTCCGGCGAATGCGCCCGCGGCCGGCCCGGAAGAACGCTTCCGCGCGCACCTCAGCGTCCTCTCACGCGCTCGCCTCTCTCGTCGACGACGCGGCCCTTGAGGCGGCTGACCGGTTGCTGCGCTGACACGGTCAGCACAAAGGACACCAAAGGTCACCAGGGACACCAAGAAAGAGCGCAGCAGGTGGTGTTCCATCAGCCGCGGACGAAGCTATGCGAGCGCTCTGGCGGCCTCACGCGAGCGTGGTAGTGATGATGATGTCGGCGCCGGCGCGGCGGATCGCCGTCAGCGTCTCCAGCATCGCGCGCGGCTCGTCGATCCAGCCGTTGCGCGCCGCCGCCTTGAGCATCGCGTACTCGCCGCTCACGTGATACGCCGCGGTCGGATAGCCGAACTGCGTCCTTGACGCGCGCGATGACGTCGAGATAGGTCATCGCCGGCTTCACCATCACGATGTCGGCGCCTTCCTCGATGTCCTGCTCCACCTCGCGCAGCGCCTCGTCGACGTTGGCCGGATCCATCTGGTGCGACCGGCGATCGCCGAACGTCGGCGCCGAGTCGGCCGCGTCGCGGAACGGACCGTAGAACGCCGAGCAGTACTTCGCGGCGTAGGACATGATCGCCGACGCTGCTCGAAGCCGCGCTCGTCGAGCGCGTCGCGGATCGCGCCGACGCGGCCGTCCATCATGTCCGGACGGCGCGACGATGTCGGCGCCGGCCGACGGCGTGCGAGACGGCGGCGCGCACCAGCTGCTCGACCGTCGGATCGTTGGCGATCTCGTCGTCGACGACGATGCCGCAGTGGCCGTGCGTCGGTGTACTCGCACAGGCACACGTCGGTGACGACGAGCATGTCCGGGCGCCTCGCGCTTGATCGCGCGGACGGCCGACTGCACCGGCGCCTCGGGTCGTACGGCCGCCGATCCGATCGTCGTCCTTGTGGTCCGGCAGGCCGAACAGCAGCACGCCTGCGGACGCCGTCGGCCCTGGCCGCCGCCGCTTCGTGCACCGCTTCGTCCACCGACAGGTTGAACGACGCCCGGCATCGACGGCGACTTCGCGGCGCACGCCGTCGCCCTCGCAGACGAACAGCGGCAGCATGAACATGTCCGGCGACAGGCGCGTTTCGCGCACCATCGCGCGCATCGCCTCCGAACGGCGCAGGCGGCGCAGCCGGCGGGTGAGCTACGAGGTTCGTCGCGGATATGCAGTCGGGCTCATGATTGCTTCTTTCGAAAATGCTCCACGATCGCGTCGACCAGCGCCGGAATCGTGTAGCTACGGCCGGCATGATCGTGGTCTTGATGTTGTACTGCGACGCGGCCTCGGCCGTGACCGGTCCGATCGACGCGACCGACGGTGGCGCGCAGCAGATCGGCCGCCGGCTCGGCGCCGAGCACGCCGGACGAACGCCGCGACCGCCGACGCGCTCGTGAAGGTGACGACGTCGATGCGGCGCTCGAGCAGCATGCGGTAGATGTCCGGCTCGCCCTCGCGCTCCGGCTTCGGCGACGATCGGTGCGGTAGCGCGATCACGTCGGTGACCTCGGCGCCCTGCTTGCGCAGTTCGTCGGCGACGCACGTCGCGGCCGATGTCGGCGCGCGGCAGCAGGATCTTCAGGCCGCGCACGTCGCCCGTCTCGCGACAGCGCCCGCAGCATCCCTTCGGCGCGATACTCGGGCGGCATGAGGTCGACCTTGAGCCGGTAGCGCGCCAGCCGTTCCGCGGTCGCCGGTCCGACGCCGCACAGCTTCACGTCCTTCGAGCGCGCGCAGGTCGCGCGGCCCCGCGAGCAGCCGCTCCATGAACGCGTCCACCGCGTTCGCGCTCGAAAACACGATCCAGTCGAAGCTGGCTCGCATGCGCGCACGCCTCGTCGAGCGGACCGTAGTCCTCCGGCGGCAGCGATGCGAATCATCGGCGCTTCGATCGCCTCGGCGCCCATCGCCTCGAGGCGATCGATCGAGCTCCGCCGCCTGCTCGCGCGGCCGCGTGACGAGCACGCGCTTGCCGAACAGCGGCCGCGCGTCGAACCAGCGCAGATGCTCGCGCAGTCCGGCGACCGCGGCCGACGACGAGAATCGGCGGGACGGCGCTCGTCAGGCTCGATCGCGCTTGGCGATCTCCTCGAGCGTTCCGTCGAGCGTTTCCTGCGATCGGCAGCGTGCCGTCGTAGACCACGCGCGGCGGAATCGTCGGTCGGCCGGCCGTGCGCGACGAGCGCGGTCAGGATGTGCGGCAGCTGCTGCGGACCCGCGTAGCAGACGATCGTGCCGTCGAGTCGCGCGCAGGCTCGCCCAGTCGATCGACGCGGACGACTTGCCTTCGTCCTCGTGGCCGCGGACGAAGGTCAGCGTGTCGCCGCCGCCCGGATAGGTGATCGGCACGCCGGCGTAGGTCGGCACGGCGATGCCGGCGGGAATGCCGGGCACGACCTCGAAACGCACGCCTTGCTCGTGGAGGAACAGCGCTTCCGCGCCGCCGCGATCGAACACGAACGGGTCGCCCCACTTCAGCCGCGCGACCGTTTTGCCTTCGCGCGCCTTCTCGGCGAGCAGATAGCAGATCGCTTCCTGTTCGAGCGGCTGCGGCGCCGCGACGCCGACGTCGATCTTCTCCGCATCCGGCGCGCGCGTGCGCGCAGCAGGCGCGGCGAGCACGAGATGGTCGTAGAGCACCACGTCCGCCGTCGCGAGACACTGCAGGCCGCGAACGGTGATCAGGCCCGGATCGCCGGGGCCCGCGCCGATCAAGTAGACGATGTTCATCAAACGATCACGCCGTTCTCCATCCGCGGTTCGCTCACCGGTCTTCGGCCGGACGGCGATGGTCACGGTTGTATTCCTTCGACCGCGCCCTGCGCGCGGCGCGCGTCGGCGAGAATCTCGTCGGCGCCGTCGGCGATGAGCTGCGCACCAACGCGCCGGCCGATGGCGCCGGCCTCCGATCGCTGCCGCCGCGCGACCGGCCGCGCACGCGCGTGGCTGCCGTCGAGGGCGACGACAACGGCGGCAGATCGAGCGTTGTCGCCGTCACCGTTCATCGTCGCCAGCGCGCCGACCGGGGTCTGACATCCGCCGCCGAGCGCTTCGACGAGCGCGCGTTGCGGTCAAGCGCCGCGCTCGGCGGCGGCGTCATTGATCCGCTCGATCACGGACCGCGACCGGATCGTCCCCCTCGCGAATCTCGACGGCGACGATCCCCTGGCCCGGCGCGGAATGCACGCGTCGGCGGGCAGCGCGATCGAGATGCGCGACGCAAACCCGAGGCGGCGAAGTCCGGCGGCGGCCAGCACGAGGGCATCATGCTCGCCTTCGTCGAGCTTCCGCAACCGGGTGTCGAGATTGCCGCGAATCGGTGTGAAACGCGCGCCGGGAAGAGCCGCGTGAGCTGGGCAATGCGCGCGGACGCTGCCGGTGCCGATCGCCAGCGACTGGCCGAGCTCGCGGACAGATCGTCGAGGTCGGCTAAAGCCGGACACCACGTCCGACGCGGTAGCGCTACCGTACGGTCATCGCCTGCACGTTGGGTACGTGGTGTCCGGCTTTAGCCGGACCGCCTCGCGGCGCGGACCGGCAACACGATCGCATCCAACGGATCCTCGCGCGGCAGCATGCGCGGCGATCGTCAGACCCTCGGGCAGGATCGCCGGGCATGTCCTTGCTGCTGTGGACGGCCGAGGTCGATCTCGCCGCGCAGCAGCGCGTCCTCGATTTCCTTCACGAACAGCCGCTTGCCGCCGACGTCGGACAGCGGCGCGTTCTGCAGCTGGTCGCCCGAGGTCCTGATGACGACGATCTCGCACGGCTGGCCCGCCGGTCGCCGCGATCTGCGCGGCGACGGTATTCGCCTCGCCACGAGGGCGAGCTGACTGCCGCGCGTGCCGAGCGCGGAGTGACCTGAGGCCCACGCCGTTGAAGCTTACCTGTCGGGATGCGGGGCTCGGGATTCTGGGACGCGGGGGTTTGAGACTCCAGAGTTGCGCCGTGGCGACAAATCCCGAGTCCCAAATCCCGAATCCCGCCGTCCTAGCGCTGCCGTGATTTCCCGCGGCTGGAAGGGTTCGACGCGTCGCTCGCGCCCTCGGACTCGCCGAGGCCGAAGAGGCGGGTCATCGCCTCCGTGTACGACACCGACGCGTCGGTGTCGCCGAGCGGCCTTGAGCTGCTCGGTCGGCGTGAGCAGCAGCTTCTCGACGATCAGGTGCGTGATCTCGTCGACGCGCGCGCGCGCCTCGGGCGGCAGCGACGCCATCTTGAACTCGAGCCGCTCCAGTTCGGCGCGGCGGATCGTCCTCGAAGCGCTGCCGCAGCGCGACGACGGTCGGGATCGCGCCGCGCGAGCGCAGCCACGCGCCGAACTTGTCGACCTCCTCGCGGACGATCGCTTCGGCGCGCGCGACCTCGGTGCGCGCGCCGCGCCAGGTTCTCGCGCACCGTCGCCCGCAGATCGTCGATGTTGTAGAGGAAAACCTGCTCGATCTCGCCGGCGTTCGGCCTCGACGTCGCGCGGCAGCGCGATGTCGATGATGAACAGCGGCCGGTTCGCGGCGCCGCCGCATCACCGCCTTCGACGTGCGCCTTGGTCAGAATCGGCGAGGCCGCGCCGGTGGCGGTGATGACGATGTCGCTCGCGCCCAGGATCGGTGTCCATGTCGTCCCACGGCGCGGCGCTGGCGCCGCCGATCGCCTCCGCCGTCCGCGCGCGCGTGGGCCATCGTCCGGCTGATGATCGTCACCTGCTCGACGCCCTGCGACTTCATGTGCAGCGCGGTCAGCTTCCCATCTCGCCGGCGCCGATGACGACGACGCTTCTGCCGCTCGAGGTCGCCGAAGATCTTGCGCGCGAGCGAGACGGCGGCGAAGCTGACCGACACCGCGCCGGATCCGAGCGCCGTCTCGGTGCGCACCCGTTTGCCGACGGCGAACGACGAGTGGAACAGACGATTGAGGACCGGACCGACGGTCTGCGTCTCGCTGGCGACGGCGTGCGCGTCCTTCACCTGGCCGAGAATCTGCGGCTCGCCGACGACCAGCGAATCGAGCGCCGGCGGCGACGCGGAACAGATGCCGCGCCGCGTCGAGATCGACGACGTTGATAGAGGTGCGGCGCCACGTCGGCCGACGGCACGTGATTGAAGTCGCCGAAGAACCGCGTCAGGTCGTCCGTGCGTCGCGGCCGCGTCGTCGCACGCCACGACGATCTCGGCGCGGTTGCAGCGTCGACACCACCGCCGCCTCGCGCGTCGATCCGCGCGCCGCCAGCGACCGCAGGGCGCTCGGCCACGCCGCGCGCCTGGAAGTCGACCCGTTCGCGCAGCTCGACGGGCGCGGTCTGGTGGCTGATTCCGAGAAGTAGACAGGTGCACGTCAGAAGTTGTGACTCGTGGTCAGGAAATAGCTGATCGGCACGAAATTCAGCAGCACGATCGCGAACCCGAACGCCGACAGGTAGGCCGCGCGGCGTCCGCCCCAGCCGATGCGGCGCGCCGCGAACAGCTCGAACGAGTAGACGACCCAGCAGACGAGCGCGCACGGAAGATCTTCGGATCCTGCAGCGACATCGCCTGCATCTGCGAGGATCGCGCGCCGGCGTAGCCGCGCACCTGCGCCGGTCCAGACCACGCCGACGATCAGAGCCCGACGCGTGAGGAAGATCCAGCCGATCGCGATCGCGCACCTGATTCATGCGATCGAGCACCTGCAGCGACGGCAGCCGCGCATAGAAGAACCCGAGGTGCTTCGCCTTGATCTCTTGAAGAGCAGCACGTAGGTGATGCCGATGACGCACGCGAGCGCGAAGCTGGCGTAGGCGAACAGCAGCGACGACACGTGAATGCCGAACAGCGGTCCCTGCAGGACGTCGGAGCGCACTTCGACCGACGGATTCATCAGCGCCGGGATGAGCTGAAGGGCGACGAGCAGCGGCAGGATGAACACGCCCATCGCGCGCTCGTCGGTGGTCAGCTCGATGTAGAGATACGCGAGGGCGAGCAGCCAGACGAACGTGGAGATGGCCGTCGTCGTGCCCGCAATCGGCACGTCGCCCGACCTCCATGGTCAGCATCCCGATGACGAAGGTATGCGGCGAGGCCGGCGAAGATGAGCATCGTCGTGGCGGCACGGCCGACGATCGGGTTGCGCTAGCGCGAAGTGCCAGCGCGTAGGCGACGAGCGCCGAAACGTAGAGCGCCGAGTGGAATGAGGTTCATCGATCAGGTCAACCCGGCCCGGACCAAGTTTAATGCGACGTCGGCGCGAAATAGCCCCGCTTTGGTCCGCGCCGTCAGGTTCGGCCGGTTGACGCGCACGACGAGGCGCCGCCACGATCCGTCGCGCTTCTGGATTGCGCGACGAATAGCCGACGTGTACTGACCTCGACAGCTCGTCGGAGATCTGGCCGTAGACGCCGTCGAGCTCGTCAGATCTGATTCGGGAAGAACGAACGGCCGCCGGTTTCCTGGGCGAACTGCCGCAGCACGAACTCCGCTTCCTTGAAGCCGCGCGACGACGTCGACGGACCCCGCTGCGCAGGCCGATGCGTAGATCGCCGTCTCCGGATCGCTTCGCGAGATCGAGCACCTCTTCGAACGGCAGCAGGCTCGACGTGTCTTCGCCGTCCGACAGCACGACGATGGCCTGGCGGCGAATCTCGTCGACGTTCTTGGCCACGACCTTCTTGAGATCCTTCAGCGCGATGTAGACCGCGTTGTAGAGCGACGTCGATCCGCCGGCTGACGTCTTCCTGATCGCCTGCTCGAGATCGCCGAGTCCCGTTGGTGAACGCCTGCAGGACGACGACGCGGCTGTCGAAGTCGATGACTTCAGCGAGATCCTGCGGCCGCAGCTTCTTCGCGAAGCCGATCGCCGCCTCCTGCGCCGTGCCGAGCCTCGATTCCATGCTCGCGCTCGTGTCGAGGAGGAGCGCGAGCGCAATCGGCAGGTTGGTGCGGTTGAAGAACGTGACTTCCTGCTTCACGCCGTCTTCGAAGACGTTGAAGTCCTCGGCGGCCAGATCGGTGATGTAGCGCGCGGCGCCGTCGGTGACCGTCACGTTCAGCGAGACGAGATCGATGGCGGAGCGGAACGACGGCTGCGGACGCTGCGGCGGCTGCGTGGGCTGCTGGCGGCGGCTGCGCGGCGGTGGCTGCTGCGGCGGCGTCGACGTTGCGGGTGCCGGCGGCGGCTGCGGCGGCTGCGCCTGTTCGGCGAGACACCAGATGAAGCGCCGCCACGCAGGCGACAGCAGTAGCGATCCAGCGTGAAGATGTCGCGTTCACTGGCGATCCTGCGGTTCTTTCGCGAGTCTGCCGCGTGCCGTGCGGCGCCGGCGCGCGTCGTCGTCACCGTTGTCTTTCAGGCGGAATGAGCGACTGCGGGCGAGCGAAGGTGACTTGTACTGATGCGCGAGCACGCTGGCGAGCTGCTTGAGGCGATCGCCGAGCGCCATCGGCGTCAGCAGCTGCAGTCGGTTGCCGCCGGTGTTCACCGTGCCACGATCGAGGACCACGCTGCGGCTGCGCCCTCTCGTCGGTGAGGTCGTTGAACGGCGTGCCGACCATCAGGGCGTAGAAGATCGCGCTGCTGTCGCCGAGCGGGGTCAGCACCTGCTCGTAGGAACGGTAGCTGAGCTCACGGCCTTCGGCGGCAACCGCGACGATCACCGGCCGTTTCGCTTCACGCTTCTTGAATCCCTGCACGACTTCCACGACCGCGTCGAGCAGATAGGCGCCGGAGCCCTGCTGCGACCAGATCCGGTTGATACCCTTCTGCAGTTCGGCGGAGTTCGTGGTGTAGTCGGTGAAGATGGTCGGGCGTTCGCCGAAGGCGACTGATCGCAACCTCGTTCTTCCGGCCGCCGGCCTCGTTCGGGCTGGTCAGGGCCGTCACGAACGCGCGGCAGCGCCGTGCGCATGTGTGAGATGTCGTTGCGCGCCTGCTGGCTCGTGTCGACCAGGAGGGCGATCTGCATCGGTTCCTCGGCCGGGAGACGGCGAGGACCTCGCGCGCGACGTTGTCGTCGCGGACGACGAAGTCGGACGGGCCGAGGTCGAGTACCGGCGCGCCCGGCCTCGTCGACGACGCTGACGTACATGAAGCGTTGAATCGCCTGGCCAGAGAGGCGCGGCGCCACGGTCAGGCGGCGAGAAGCAGGGGCACGGCGACGGCGATTCGAGGGCCGACTCGCATAGGGCTGTTTGTTGGAAGCATAGGCTCAAAAGAATTTGAAATGTGTGACTTGCGGGAAATTGCGAAAGCGCACAGCCGTATGGTATAAACCGCTCGGCTTTTTCTCACGCACGCGCGCTCTTCGTGTGCGCCGCCAACGTCATCCCGATGCTTTCAGCCTACATTCCGATTGCCATTTTCGTGGTCGTCGCGACCTTCTTCGCGCTGTTCACGCTCGCGTTCGCGCGCCTGATCAGCTCGGAGAAGTACAACAAGGTCAAGCTCGAACCCTACGAGTGCGGCATCGAACCGACGACCGACGCGCGCGATCGCTACAGCATCCGTTATTACCTGGTCGCGATGCTGTTCGTGATTTTCGACGTCGAGACCGTCTTCATGTTTCCGTGGGCGGTGATCTTCGACAAGCTGCTGCTGTTCGGCCTGATCGAGATGCTCGTCTTCATCTTCATCCTGGTCGTCGGCTACTACTACGCCTGGCAGAAAGGGCCCTCGAGTGGGCCTGAGTCATGGCTGACGAGTCGCCAAGACGCCGCCCGAGGCGGCAGCCGATAAACCAGCGGGTGAGACGCCGGGCGAACCGCTGAAAGGCGAGGTCTCGCGAACCGACGCGCCTGGCGCAGGAGCGTCGGCGGCACCAATTGCGGCGCCGCGCACCGAGCCGCCGGCCCCGAAGCCGGCGAATCCCGCCGCCGCGCAGACTGCGACGACCAGCGAGACCAGTTCTGCGATCGGGCAGCCGACGCCTGCCGCCGATAATGCGGCGCCGGTGGCTCGAAACCCGCAGCCGCGGCCGCAAAACCCGCTGCGCGGCAGCGGCAAGACCCGCGGCGCGCTGCCGGTGCCGCTGCCAAACCTGCGGCGGGTGCAGCACCAGCCGCCAAGGCGGCACCCCATCCGCCGCCCGCACCGGCGCCGCCGAGCGGACCGACCGATCCGCCGCCGCCGGCGGACAAGACCGCGCCGGCGTTCATCGCCACGCTGCAGGCCGCGATTGCCGGGAGCGTCGCCCACGATTTCGCTACTGGGTCGGCGACTGGACGATCGTCGTGCCGGTCGCGCGCGCTGCTGTTGCAGGTGGCGCAGCATCTGCGCGACGCACCGGACGCGGCGTTCGACTACTGCTCGGACGTGACCGCGACCGACTGGCCGCCGCGCGCGCGGGGCGGTTCGACGTCATCTACTGCCTGTACTGACGCGCCATCGCCACCGCATCCGGGTGAAGGTGATCGTCGGCGAGCATCAGCCGCTCGCGTCGGTGACCGGCGTCTGGCCCGCGGCGAACTGGCTCGAGCGCGAGGTCTACGACATGTTCGGCGTCAACTTCACCGGACACCCCGATCGCCGCCGCATCCTGATGCCTGAAGACTGGCAGGGATTTCCGCAGCGGAAGGACTATCCGCTCGAAGGGCCGGGCGAGCTGCTGATGGAGAACCCGATCGACTGGCTGAAGCTGCGGCAAGCGCGCGAAGAGGCGGACATTGAGTAAGGCGTGTAGAGTCTGGGATTCGGGATTCGGGATTTGATCGCCACGAATCCCGAACCCCAAATCCCAAATCCCCTGAGTCAGCGACAGGCCTTTGATGGAGACACCAACCGTCCACC
>ERZ1370068.10705-contig-9380_pt1 | contig 43831 bp, 61 predicted proteins | sample MGYA00561227_ERZ1370068 | MGnify/ENA primary metagenome ERZ1370068 (study PRJEB38410, sample SAMEA6850437) | metagenome | study: Metagenomic assessment of the ecological functions of the soil: analysis of the soil microbiota associated with the...
GGTTGGTCGGTTGCTTGACCGGAAGATGTCAGTTTGGCGTCGTCCGGGCCAGAGAGGAAGGAGTCGCCGAGATCGGCTGCACAGCAGAGATTATCACCGTTACCCGAAAATATCCCGACGGCCGCCTGGATATCGTGACCGAAGGGCGCGAACGCTTCGAAGTGATGCAGGTCAATCAGGAGCGGTCGTTTCCTGCAGGCTGGAGGTGCTCTACCTGCAGGACGAACCGGGAAAGGCATACCGCAGACGAAATAGCCCAAGCGGTGAAGTTTGTCAAGAAATCGTCGAACTTGCCGGTTCAACTCCCGCCAATCCTTCGGAGAGCGAAGGCCCGCGACTTTCGTTCAGCCTGGTCGGCCCTCTTCCACTCGATCTCGATTTCGAGCAGACCCTGCTGGGATGAAGTCGTGAAGCGGAGCAGCTGCAAGCCGTCATCTCCCTACTTCGAGGCCATCTTGCCGAATCTGCGGCGGACGGTGCAGGTGCGTCGAGGGCTGGCGGCAATGGTCATGTGCACTGACGGCCCTTTTTTCCACAAAACCTATCACCGAGAAGCTTGGGCGCTAGCCGTGACTACGCCAATGAGCGTCCCCGGAGCGCTTCGTCAACGGCGTATAATCCGAGCAGAAGCTGCTTTCCTGGGGTTTTTCATCATGGGTCTGCCGCGGACGCTGGGCGAATTGCGTCAAAGTCCTTTTAGCGAACAACGGCTGAGTACCCGGCGTGTGAAGGACGAAATGCGCGACAACCTGATCGCGAAACTCCGGCAGGGCGGCACCATTTTCCCGGCATCGTCGGATATGACGACACGGTGGTGCCCCAGATCGTCAACGCTATTCTTTCGCGCCATAATTTCATTCTGCTCGGGACTGCGCGGCCAAGCCAAAGCCGAATCCTGCGCGCCCTGACCTCGTTGCTCGACGATCAGGCGCCTTACGTCGCAGGTTGCGAGATTCACGACAACCCTACGCCCCGATTTGCCGCGCGCTGCCGGGAAGAGCATCGCCAAATCTGGCGACAGACGCCCATCGCATACCTCACATCCGGAACAGCGTTACGTGGAAAAGCTGGCTACGCCCGATGTCACCATCGCCGACCTGATCGGCGATATCGATCCCATCAAGGCGGCCCGCGGCGGCCACGAACTGCAGCAGCGAATTGCACGGTGCACTACTGGACTGCTGCCGCGCGCCAATCGCGGCATCTTCGCCATCAACGAACTGCCGGACCTGGCGGGAAAGATTCAGGTGGGCCTGTTCAACATCATGCAGGAAGGCGACGTGCAGATTAAGGGATATCCCGATCCGCCTGCCGCCTGGATGTCGCTGCTGGTGTTCAGCGCCAATCCAGAGGACTACACCGCGCGCGGCAAAATCATCACGCCGCTGAAGGACCGCATCGGCTCGGAGATTCGCACCCACTATCCGGCCACCGTCGAAGAGGGCATCGCCATCACCGCGCAGGAAGCCTGGACGCAAGCGCGATGGACGATCAAGCTGCACGTCGCCGAAGTATGTGCAGGAGAGTGATCGAGCGCATCGCTTTCGCCGGCGCGCGAAGACAAGAAGATCGACAAGCGGTCCGGCGTGAGCCAGCGGCTGCCGATCTGCGTGCATGGAGAACGTGATTTCAAACGCCGAGCGCCGCGCCATCCGCCAGGAGGAGAAAGCTGGTGGTGCCGCGTATCGCGATGTTTACGCCGCCATGCCCGCCATCACCGGCAAGCTGGAACTGGAATACGAAGGCGAAATGAAGGGCGCCGATCACGTCAGCCGCGGAATTGATCCGTGTCGCCGTGGCTGAAAACTCACGACACATACTTCAAAGGCGTCGATATGCAGCAGATCGTGCAATGGTTCGATCTAGGCGGAGAAATCCAACTGGCGGACACGGCCAGCGCCGCCGAGGCCGTTGCCCTCTCCTGCGCGGCATTCAGGGATTGATGGAGAAAACGGTCAAAGTCGGCGTCGGTCCCAAGGACAGCCCGGAGGTACAGGTATCAGCGCGCCGAATTTATTCTGGAAGGCTTGCACGCGCACAAGCGTATCGGCCGCAACGAAGAGCGCGTCTTCACCGCCGAGAGAAGCAACCCAAACCGGCCGAGAACGCTGCGAGCGCGAGGAGCATCCGCGCTCGCGGCCGCAGGCCGCATAACTAGTCGTCAGTCGTCAGTCTTCGGTCGTCAGCAGGATTCGGCGAACGTTGTGCTGACAACCGACGACCGACGACTGACGATCGGATAGACTAGTCGGTGGCCGTGATCGTCGTTATCGTCCACCACCAGTCGCATCCAGGGATGAATGCAGCATTGGTAACGTACCGTGTCATCCCGTCTTTGAGGTTGATGCGGCCCCCGTCCCGCCCGCGGGAACAAACACATTGTTCGCGCTCGGCGGCTGTGGGGTCAGCACTCCGTTCACCATCTGGGCGCACTCCGGAGCGGGTACCGGGTTACGGAAGCCGCATTCAGGGGCGTCAACCAAACCGCCACCAAACCTCTTCACTCGCGTCAGGTATGAAGTTCACCGCTTATATTCTTCAGTGGTGAAATGGTCTTCCGGTGTTTTGACTTGACCCTCATCGGGAGAAAGCGCCAGGCCCTCGACCGATTGATCGGAGCTCAGTTCCCAGAAAGCCATTTACAGTAATAGCCCCGGTCGTAGTGTCACGATTGCACGTGTCAGGCCCCAGGGCGGCATTGAACGTGTAGGTCGCAATAGTCCCAGAGGTGAACACTTACCGGCGAATTGTTCCGTCCACGGTCGTCGGCGGCGAAGCCGGTCGATAGGATGAGCAGGATAGCGAGGCGTGAGCAGGGCCATTTGCACAATCAAGAGTCTAGCAGTCGATTCTTCACGTTTTCTCCTCCACAGTATTCGGTATGGAATCGAACCACGCCGGCGCAGGAAGATCTCGCGCGGTACAAATCCGCCATCCAGTGTGTGATCTCGCGGTGTTAGGGTCGCAAGGCATAAACAGCCTTCTCGTGGGCGGTTGTCATCAATCTGTCTCCAGCATGCAAACATTCTGTCGAGAGATTGTTGAGCGCCGCCGGCGCTGATCAACGGTCTGTTTACAGAAACGCATTCGCTTATCAGCACGTTCTTCCCGATCCGGCCGGCGAAATGAGCATGGAAGACCTGCTCAGCGCGCTCTCCGACCACCTGCTACAGAGCGGATTCCAGGAACACATGTGGTGCTGGCGACGTCGAAGGTGAGCAGACGCTCGGACGATCTGCGCTGCGCGCATCAGCAGGCGCTGCTAACGCGAAATCTGCTGGACGAAGAAATGCAGGAACGCCTGCGCCAGATGCAGATGGACGGGACGCTCGACGAACTCATCGAGCAGTTGATCGAATCGCATGGAGCAGGAGGATTACATCAGCGTCGATCAGCCCCACGACCCTTCGCAGCAGTCGAGTGTTGGCGGCCAGGCAGGCGGAGGCCCAGCAGGCCAGATTCGAAATCACCGACAAAAGCCTCGACTCCTCGGCTTCAAGACCTCGCGAGACCTGATGGGATCGCTGGGAAAATCCAGCTTCGGACGCGCACGACACCGCGCGACCTTTGCCTCGACCGGCATCGAGGCCAGCGGCGCATCCAGGCCCTACTGAGTCCGGCGACACGCTCAACCTCGACATCACCGCTACACACTCTCCAGCGCCATCCAACGCGAAGGCCTGAAGCTGCCGCTGAACATCGAGTATTCCGACTTGCAGGTGCACCAGTGCGAGATACCAGTCTTCCTGCGGCAACCGTGCTCATGCTGGATTGCTCCCACTCGATGATTCTCTACGGCGAGGACCGTTTCACCCCGCGAAGAAGGTCGCCATGGCACTCTCGCACCTGATCCGCACGCAATATCCCGGCGATTCGCTTCATTTGTGTCCTGTTTCACGATTCGGCGGAGGAAGTTCCGCTCTCACAATTGGCGCGGGTGAAAGTCGGTCCGTACTACACCAACACGCGTGAGGGCCTGCGGGCTGGCACAAGCGCGTCCTCGCAGCGCCAGCGCAAGGACATGAAACAGATTGTGATGATCACCGACGGCAAGCCCGTCCGGCTCTGACGCTCGAAGACGGACGCATCTACAAAATGCCTTCGGCCTCGACCCACTGGTGGTAGCCGAGACGCTGGAAGAAGTTTCAAAGTGCAAACGGGCGGGAGTCAGCGATCAACACCTTCATGCTCGCGTCGGACTACGGCCTGGTACCAGTTCGTGCAGAAGGTAACCGAGATGTGCCAGTGGCAAGGCTTACTCACTACACCCTACACCCTGGGGCAGTATCTGCTGATGGATTACGTCCCGTCGCGGAAAAGCCAAGACGATAATCGAACTTGCCACTTGGTTTCGTGAGTACCAGCCGAAACACCTTGGTTTAATAATCCACTCCGATGAGATAGGACAGCGGGTCTCTTAGAAAGTCTTGCGCGAGGTGGGTTTGTGGCCTCCAAGTGTCGGTCAAGCAACTGCATAAAGAATGAGGTCTGGGGCAAGTTGCCTTTCTAGCGGCCACGGGACGTGCATGCTCGCATAGTAGCGGAGCCACTCAGGGCGGCTTACCCCGGAGGAAAAGACCATGGCCACCGACTTCGTGCCTGCCATTTCCCTTGCCGAAGTTCCCAAGACGGCATTGTTCGCGCTTCGCCGTCGGCGCCTTTGGTGGATCGCGCCAGCCCTTCTCCCGCCTGGATTGGCGTCGATCTGTCACAACAGAACAAGTCGGTAAGCGAAATCAGCAGCTCTGTTCTGGACGGGAATGGCGATCTTCGCAGTACGGCTGGCGGAGCCGTGGCTGCGATATGGAACGAAGTGGACCTGAAGAAGGTCTTCTACCTGGGACTGGAGCCGCTGCGTCGCTGATCGCCGTGGTCACAACCACCGCCGCAATGCGCGCAGACGCCGAAGCCGGAACTGGTCCCTACAGTCCGCGGCCGTCGCCGCCATAGAAACTGGCAGCCTGTGTTTTTTCAGAGTAGTGGGAGTGGCAGCACGGATGAACGTGCTCGCCTTCGGAGGTCGGATACAACGGCGCAGTCGCAACTTGTTTGTCGGTCTGATAATTCGTCGGTCAATATCCAATCAGGGTTGGGGAGGATATCTCAATCTCCAGGTTCATTTCTGATCGGTCGATTGCAGTGGTAGTGATCGATAGCCCGGTCGCGCGCAATCGGACCAGAGGTCGCCCATGGCCCGTCGGCGCGAAGACTTCCACACGTTGGTCAAATGGGTTCAACTGCTCAAAGATCCGTTCTGCGGACATACCTCTACTGCGGCTGGGGCGCATTTCCAAGCCGTTCAAGCTGATCGAACTGTCCAGCGCTCTTCCACCTTTGGACAACATTGCGCCTCGCTCCGGACAACTCCAATCAAATGTTCCGGCGCGCATTCCTCGCTTCAGGAGGTTTGACTCGGCGCACTGAAACGGAAAAAGGTCCGTTCTCATCGCCTCCAGCCAAGCTCTCCCACCGCCCGATATGCATGATCGATCTGGCACGCCGTCTGGTGCAGGTCGTGACGCGCACGTAGCATCGGCATTGGCGATGGCAATCCTGCCAAAGGCTTTGCAGGCCACCTCGCTAGACGTCTCTCCGCTTCCGCTCCAGAAATCTGTCCCAGAGAGAGTTGTATTCGTATGCGTGGCCGATGGGAGGCCAGCGGTTGTCGGCGATTGATCCGTGATGCCACGATAACTGCGGATCTCTGGAACCCTCCTGGGCCCACCACGCGGGCCGACTCTGTCGCGGATGTTTCTCCCCATGGTTTCGAATGTCGTGGCGAACAGTTCCAGCACCGGCCCAAGAGGTGCTGGTCGCGCGCCGGACGCCCCGGTTTGCAGGGCGTTTTTACCATGTGGACGACGATTGGCTCTTCCGAAGCTGCTGCGGCGCACTCGTAAGCCGCCGGCACTCACTGGCAGATCCGAGGTTCATGTAGGAGTTGATATCCATCCGGCACATAAATCGCATTTGCTCCCAGACTTTGCACCAAAAGCCTTCCCAGTTTACGGTAGGGCAACGCTGGTATAGAGCAGGGTAAGGGCCTTCAGGCCGATGCCAGCGCTAGCTTGCTGTTTCTCCGGCAGTTGCTGACAGATGCAGGAGTGACCACGTGCCAGCAAGCCGGGATGCAATGCGCGGCTTTTACCGTGTGCACCTTGCTGTCGCGCACGTACGCGATTTCAACTCTGGCGCTGGCGGGATCTCCCCGATGCTATCGCCACGCACCGCCGTGCTGTTTTCAGGCGGATGCGGATGAGGCGAACTCTTCTCAATCGAGCTTCAAGCGTAGTTGGCCCGCGCCATGGACCCCACGTCGGTGGCGCGGTCAGCCCGAATCGCCTGTTGGAGGTCATTTTACGAGGCTGCGCACCAGCAGCCGTGCGGATGGACCGCATTGCCGATCGGGAAGAGTGGAAAAAAATATTTCCCTTGCTGTCCCCTGTTTCGCGGGACAGCGCGGTTCATGCCTTTTCCTGGCGCCGGATCGAGATCCATCCCCAGAAGCCCGGCGCCCCAGAGTCCCCATGCTTCCTGCGCCGCCACCGCGTCGAATCCCACTCCGGAGAAGACAAAGGCTGGGGCATGTTCTGACAGAGCAGCTCACTCACTTTCGGGTCTCGAGCTGCGAATCGGGTCAGCCAGAAAACTGTTTGTAACTCCTTGCGGGCCCAGGCGGGCTTTCTTCTCGTCCGAGACTCAGGCGGTGGCAGAATGGTCGGTTCTTTTCCGTGACCGAGCCGTCTGTGTCAGTCTGCCTTGGCCGCTTCCGAAAAGCGGCGCTTCCCGCAGGAACATCTACCGAGTTAAGCGTGGGCCCGCACTTTGTCGTCTTCGTCTCGCCGCCAACGCGCGGCGTTGGATTCGGTGACCAGTTTGTATCAGCGCCAGAATGTTTCTTTTTGTCGAAGAGGATGTGCTGGGCCCAGAAGCCCGAATGACCGGCGTCAATCCCGGTTCGCGTAAGCTGCGGATGGAGCCAACATCAGATTCCCAGTTCCTCAGTCACCAGGCCCCTTCGGCCCACGGCGCTCGTATAAGGTGCCGGACTCTCGATGGAAAACTGCCCTCCCAAAGCCCAGCATGGTCCGCTGGGGAGTACCGCGGACGATCGTTACGCCCGGCGTGTCCGCCAGAAGGATCGATCGACGTTGCGATTGTCGAGAACCAGGATCCGCGCACTTTCGGCCCCGCGGTCCTGTTGCGAAAGAAATGCTGCCGCGGAGAGTCCGCTGGATGCCGCCCCCACCACCGCCAGATCGTACGGTTTCTCCGGTATCAGCCGGGGTCCCGGCCTGGGACAAGAAAGGTGCCGTCAGCGCGGGCTGTTGCGCCACTTCAAATGATCCCGGATGACTGCCGCGAAGATCCGGTTCGCACCAGCCGGATGGCGCAGTAGTCGGGCGATTTCTCCCGCTCGGCCTGCATGTCGGCGGCCGCAAAGCTGAAGTCGGAGGGAGAAGAATTGCTGCGCCGACGGCAGTGAGATTGCGACGCCGTTCAGGAGATCACGCAAGCGCGTGATCCCCGCGAGCCCACTCCGTAGTCTCTTGCCATCTTTCCATGATCGCTCAGGAGGCTCCTCAGAGATTTGATGCGGAAGAATCCAGCGGCCTGCGGGATGGGCGGGAACTCCGACACTGAAGCAAAGGCACGCGCTGCCTAGTCCTGTATGGAAAGACTTCTCCGGTCAGGAGGTCCGGGGTCAGCTGTTGCTCTGCCGTGCTCTTCTTGTTCCGCCAATTCCGCTCCCAGGAGCCCGATCCGGCTATGGGTGCCATCACAGAATGGTTTGGTCACTGATCCACCGCAACGGCAAAGAGAAAAATGCCGGCTTGCCCGTCAGGTCGTACTTATTGCCGTCGGCGTCCACAAGTTCGATCGAGCCCTCGGGATCTTCCACTCCAGTGAAGGCAGTTCTTACGGACGGTGATTTTGACTGCCATAGGGGCCTCCGTGTTTCGCTATTGGAAGATAGCAGAAAGGCGGCCTATCAGCTCTCGGCTGTCAGCCGCTTTCAGTTACCCTGCTGTTGCGCGAGCCGCTGGCGTTTTGCGACTACGTGGCCGCACAGAATACGTAGGGGCGGAGTTGCCCTCACCCCGCCCGGGCGGAGCGCAGCTCCGCAGCTTCGCGCTGAGCTTCAAGCCCAGGCGAGCTAAGCTCGCCACCGCCGCGGCACGAGGCGTCCGGGCCTACCGTGGTTTCTGGAGAGCTGTTGATAGCTTCCTCATGCCGCCGCCCATTTGCCTGCAGCAGGTTGCCGTAGAGCTCGAGATACTGCAGTCAATCATGCGGTTGGAGGTAAAACACCTCAGCGGACCCGTTAGATAGGCGCGGTTGCCGGCAGCGTGGTAGCATGAGTGAACCGCTGAGTCGCTCAGCCAGCGGATCGCCGACGACAGCAGGCTGGCTGCACCATTTCTCGCGGTGGCGCTGGCGGCATCGCCCCATATTCCCCGGAAATGCGGGAATATCGTTGGCGACAATAGCGCAGCGGGAAAAATCGCGGCTTCTACCGCCGCCATGTCGAAAGGTTCGGCCAGCGCGAGGTCGCCTGGCGCCAAGTCGAAGCCCGGCTGTAGAAGTGGTGCGCAGTTTGCGACTCCGTCTGCGGATGGACTCTTTCGAGCGCGACATCATATTCCGTTGATATGGACGGTCATGACATCGGCGCGTATCAGTTCACCTGGGACCATTGAACGAAGTGTCAACCCATTCCGAACGGAAGGACGGATGGGTATGCTGGGTCGCCAACAGCGCTGTGCCTGTCAAGAGCCGCCCTACCGCCAAACACGCGGAATCATCCGCCCACGTAAAGGGATTGAAGAAAAATCGGATTGCGCCCGTTGTAGATAACGGTGTCAGTACTGGAAGCAGGTGTAACCAGTCGCCCGGACCCAGGTATCCCACGCATCAGACCGAGGCGCCACAGGAAACGCAACAACCCCAGCAGCCAGCCTCATCGTAATACTTCGTGATACTATATTACATTCTTTATCTTTGGCGAGGCCCAACCCGTGCACACTCTCACCAATTAACAGTCAAGTCGCCATGCGCCACCACCGCGGGGCACCGGCTTACAGGTCGCCGTAGCATGAGCTGGTTCAGGTGAAGCCACGACCGGGCTTCAATTGTTTGACCAGCGCCGTAGAGGTGGTCTGAAAGATCCTTAGGTCCGCTGCCTCCTACCATAAGTCAATCGTGATTCCATTTTTGCCGCTGGATCATTGCCCAGAAATAGAAAAAGCGCGCCGTAGCCGACGGTGAAGGCGATGCTACCTGCTTATAAGCGCAGGCGCCTTTTGCTATTCACGAGGTGGGCCTTCCACGCGATGGCGATAATCCCCGAAAGGAAGCGACCGATATGGGGGATGAAGGAGACCCGCCTACAACGAATGCACCTAGCCCAACTTCTTGTCAGTATCGAACACCGTTAACTGCCCACCGTCGCCAGGTCTCTATCTGCAGCCCAGCGAATATGCAAAACATTGCTGGTGGTATAAGATCGGTTTTGCCATAGCCTTGAGCCATGCCTCGGACCCGTGAACTCCGTGGGCCGCTCTCGAAGTAGAATGATCAGTACAGCGCGCTCCTATGTCGGCTTTCTTTTTTGATGCAAGCGACTCATTTCTGCTCACGCCCCGACTTTTGTCACCTTTATGGTAACATTGATGGACGTCCGCCCGAGATATATTCGGCGGCGGGCGTAAACGGACTTTGTTGAAGTGACGGGAGCGGCGATATCAGCAAATCTGCCACAAATCTCCGATCGGCACCTGGTCGCACGCCGTCAGCGTCATGAAGCTGGCAACTCGTGGCACTGAGCATGTAGTTCTCCCTTGCCGATCCGCACGAAAGCTCGGCCCTCGGCACATTCCGTCTCCACCACACGGGGCGCGGATCTGGCATTCGACGGTAGGTCTGGGTCACCGTCCATGGTCGTGTCAGTGCATTATCAATGATGGTGATCTCATTGCGAAGCACGTTCTGATCGGTCTTATCGAGATAGAGACGTTTCCTTGACGACGGTCTGGTTGTCTTCGTGCAGGGGAATGCCGCTGATATCGATCGCGCGAGGGCCTCTGAAGCCACGCGTTTCGATTTCGAGGATGTCGAAGCGGCCATCGCCATCCTCATCGATCCATTTTCCATGCGAAAGACCGAGGAACGAGGGCTCGATTGTCTTTGGCCACTCGCGTCCATCAGTGTAAATGCGTCTGACGTAGACGTGGACATCATTGGGCATCACGTACGTGACCTCCGGCGCGACCACGATTTCCATGGGCTGAAAAGCGGCCATCACAGCCGGCATGCCGTGCCCCTGACAAGTTGCTCCGGGCCAGTTATTACCCGGCCCGCCTGCCGCCTGATCAGCCAGGTCGGCCTCATAGATGGCCCGATATTCGTTCGTTAGCGGAGCTTGCTGGCCAAGCCCCTCCGGCTTGCTCGTATCCCAGGGCGGACCGTGGACGAAAGGACCGCGTGTCGGCCTGAGCCACTGACCCTTCAGATCGGGGTACTTACCTGAGTCGATCACTTGGGCCGCAGTGGGCAGCACGAGCAATACCGCGGCCAGAGCGAAGGCTGCCACAACGGTTCGGTCAAGGATTCTGCGCGGCATGAATTCCTCCTAGTGAATTCCGCTGGCACGGTATGCCGTGCCCAAATATGCGAGCATCCACGCAAGGCCCATCCAGGCGCGGGTCTCCCAGTTATGGTTAGTAGCTCCAGAAGAGGATTTGGTTTCTTTTTTACGTCAAAACCAGGGCATTCTCAATTCATTCTCGTCTTGCGTACGCGCTTATCGAAACTGGTAGGGGGCGTATGGATCTCGGATCGCCATAAGCTCTTTCGGCTCAAAGTTCGTTCGAGATGTCGATGGGCAATGTAAGTGGTATGAAGAGAAGTGGACACTGAGCTGCAATGTCGGCTGCGGAAGGAATTCCTTTGGACTGTCATGATGTGTCGCTCTGAGCTTACAGTTTTGCATTGCTCGACATTCCAGCGGTGCAGCGGTTGGAGGCTCGATATTGTGAGAAGCGAAAGGCGCAAGCAGTAAATTACTATACGAAGAGTTTAGAGATGACGATCATCATCTGTATCGCCCGGTGCTGTGCGGTTGGGCGCGATCGTAAGCTCATGTGGTCCAGTAACTGGCTGGGTACTGCCGGTTGGTTGCTGCCAGGCCCCGGGCGGCAGTGGCGTGATCCTTCAGTCCGCCTGCCACCTTCCACTGCGCTGGTGCCACCATGCAGGCGCTTACTATCGCCAATCTATCGTTACGTAATGCCGCTCATCTTTGCCGCAGTTGGGGCCGCGCGCGGCTACTACCTGTTCATCGCGGACCCTCCCGCAATACCCCGCTACTGTGGCTGAAGCTGGCTGAAACCCGCCCTTATTGGCCCGAAGCGGCGATGCGGGATGCCCGCTCGATGTCGGCTATTGGGGCTAAAGCCAGAGCTCATTGTGTTCACTTTGCAGGTTTTAATAAATTCCCCAGCCCCAACCCGGACCCCGCGGCTCGCCGAGATTCTAGTGCGCGAGGTCGCGCAAATTTCAATGATCGCCGCCGCGAGATGTTCCTCCTGTTAGCGCTTTAACGGTTGCCTGCCGTCTTCGCCGCAATTGGTGAAGGATCGCGCTGAATTCCCTAATATCCTTTAATCCGCGTTGTACCGAGAATGATATCAGGTTAATATTTTTGAAAGATCGTCAGTCAGGTGAAACTGGCTTGTATCCTTTGCTCCAAATCAGCGTACTCTCTTGTGACGTCCCTCGCGCGTGAGCGCGGCGTTGTCGACAAACGCCAGTTTATTGAAAGTCGACGCAGCCTTGAATGTATCGACTAAGTCTTCAGGCGGTGGTGCATCCGGCTGATCAACTGTGGCTCAGTTGCCTCGGCGGACTCCTCGGCGAACGGTCGCGGAAAAATGCCTGTCGAGCTGCGACTTCAGCCGATCCTCAAACTCAATGATGTGGGTTAAGGACAGCCAACTAACAATGGTCGAGAATCTGGCTGGAAAGAAGGTCACCGAAGAATCGCCGCGCCGCTCATGCATGCGTTCTGTCCCGATTAAGGGGATAAACGGCTGTCGCCATGGAAGCCAGTTTCTCTCGAAAACTGGTGCAGCAGATAGACCCGGGTTAACACTGACCATCAATGGGAACTAAAACGGACATTCTTCCCGGCATTTGTGCATATCAAATACTGCCAGGTTCCATAGCGCAATCCAATGGAATGTTCCTGACGCCAGAGTAAATCGTTGGCATCGCATTGGGGCTATTGGGGTGATTTGATCCCACATTTTCCAAAGGGATGGGGCTCTGGGCAAAGGAGAGCCTGATTGGACGCTCCAGTCTCAGCATTCCCATGAACATCAGCTGCCTTTCTGCGACGCACCTCCGTTGTAGCCTGTAATGCCGCGGCGGACGGAGCCAGACCGGCCACCAGATGGCGATGTGGACGGCAACATACCTGGCGGCGATCGACGTGCCAAAGGTCGTTGCGTCCAGAGCGCAACCACAATGAGGGATGCCGTCCATGGGCAGTTAACGCGGTCTGATTCGTCTGGCGAAGTCGGTGTTTCAGGTTCCACGGCGGCTGGGCAACGCTGGTGAGCGCGGTGGTGATCTCAAGCGCGGTATGTGGCAGTAGGGCACCTTTCGCAAGGCTCAAGGAAAAAACTGAGATCCGCGTTATACGTTACCTGGAAGTGAAACACTGCCTTGACCCGAAGCCCAGGAGCGGCGCCGAGAAGCGTTCACTAAGAGCCTTCGCGCAGATGAAGGCTCGACCATGACGTTCTGTCATCCCGCGCAGAAGCTGCGAGCACCCCCATGATAAGCCCCGACAGGCAGCGCACAGAACGCCTTTGATCAATGCACTCCGCACCAACGACTTATTTGAAGAGGACGTCACCAGCATGATTGTCCGCGACGGGCCAGAAGAGATCTGCGGACGTCGCGCAGCAGGTCGATGAAATTATGTGGCCGCGCGACGATCAATGGTGTTTACGTGGTCGAGGGCGCGCATTCAAGTCGGGGCATTTATCCATGCATTTCGGCGAAGCGGGTGAAGGCATGTGGACACGACAGCAAGGGCGCCGCGACCACCGCCCTGACCGCTCAGAGCGTACATCAGCACGACGCCAATATCTGCCTGCGGATCTCGTTCAGAAGCTCTAACTTCCGCCAGCCTTTTAAATCTTCGGCTGTTAAGCAAAACCGATTTCTGAATGACCCGGACAGTAAGTATTAACTGACTTTACCGCTTCCCTGGCTGCAAGCGGCAGGAAAAACGATATCCACTCAGTATGTCGGCTGTGGTGGTTAAACAGACGCGTCTCCTCTCTGGGTCACCTCGGTCGTGACCCATCGCTACAAGCAGGTGTTGCGCTGACGTCCAGTTTGAATGGTGGAAGTCGGTTGAAGCGACGGGCATCAGCTAGCCGCGTCCTAATGACCTATTCCAGTAACACGGTGAGCGTGGTGAACATCGGGCCGCAGTTGGCGCAGCTGTTGTTTGCTGGTTACTCCCCAGTGACTTCAACAGCTGGTGTCTTTGGATATTCTGGTGAAATTGTGTCAGCTAGAAGAAGATGATGATTGGATCAAACACAATTAAGCATCATAAGGTTGAAGCGATGTTCATCCTTCAAATAGGTATCAAACAGTGTGCTTCCTTTGGGAAGAACAAACTACCTCTTTTACATGTTTGCGGAATAATCGCATGATTTTAATCGCCCGTCATGGCTGGCGCTTCTTTGATCTTTGAAAAAATACCACGCGCAATTCCTGGATCATTTAATATGTCCCAAGCTCACATTTTCGCCCAAAAGGCCCATGGATGCCTGCGCTTCTTGAGTGGCGGCATGTTTAGGGCTCCAAAACTCCGTTTTCCCTGTATTTTTCCCTGTTTCCCGTGAATTCCCTAGTGGAGACGGGACGATTTCGACTACCTCCGCCGCAGTTGATTGGATTTTAGCATAGGCCTCGCAGAATTTCCTGAAGACGTGTGAGACTAACGAAAGGGTGGCGGCATTCTGCTCGCCGCCAGTCCTCAAGGACAGCACCAACAGCTGTTGGGGCCCTTAATTGGGAGCTCTGTCTCTGGCCAAAAAAACTCGTTTCCAGAAACGGAGACCCAGTGCCGGAGACGCGGTTCGAATGAGTCCTCCTCGGCATAGATCGACCTCTGGTGCTCTGAGACTATCCGGCGGGCGCATCAACGATGTTCGAGCAAGGCCCATCATGCGCGAGGCCCGCAGCTGCATGGTCGCGAGGGTGTTGGTGTTCCTTTAATCGGGATCGTATTATGCACTTACTGACTCATTACGTGCGAGATTCGCCTCAACAATCTGCCGCGCACTCTCGAAGCTTGAGGCGGCTTGGCGGTTTTGACTGAATAACTGCAGCCAGCTGTTTCACTCGATAGGCAAGGTTCAAAATATGGACCACAAAGTCACGAAGGATTCTTGTCAGAATTAGCACTCAATTCAGCATTGTTGCTCCCCAAGGATCAATTGAGCAATTTGCAGCGTGGTTGGCTGTCAATCGCCTACAGCGACTCGACTCTCGCCGGCGGACTTAATCACTGGTAGCGGCGGCGACGCAGGATCGATGCGATTGCGTGATCGTCATTGAATAACAATCACAGCAACGGATGTTGTTAAGATCAAGCAGACCTTGCGAAAGCTTTAAACGGCTATTTCGACGTTACGTTCGTGTTTATTCAAGCCGAGCGCGCGGGCTCATTTCGATAGCGCAAAAATCGGAAAAAACTCGGGTTTGGCGTAAGGACTTTTTCGGTGAAGGAAGAACACTCGTGATGATGTAAATCAAACACTGCGAGGTCATGAACACTCTGACGAAGTGTGGAAAAGTTTCAGCCAAGACCCTGCGATGCCATCTGTATTACGCTGACAACTGGCACTTGGAACGAAGGATTTAGTTTGTCCGCACTTTGCGGAAGCGAGGAGATTTGCTCAAAGCTATCTGTTTAGCGACGTTCAATTTCATCGATTGGCACCGTCAGGTTCATCGCCTCTGGTATTCAAACTCGATTAGCCGAGATTTCGTATTCGAGAAAGAAGGTCGTTCCGGAAGTATCAGGGTGACCAAACATGGCGTAGCTTACTCCGCCGCTACAGTTATCTGGAAATAACGACGAAGATGAAACCGATAATAAAATCCCCATTTGTTCTACCTGAGAACGTCAGAGGATTTCATTGTTAACGAGGTAAACAAAAGAAATTACTGACCACCTAAATCAGGTCCACAGTGACGGGTTATTCTGTGGAACAGCGGTGTGTCCACACCATGATCCTTTACCAACTTACCATACGACCGGCGATAAATTCTCCGTTCGGTTACCACGCTGGCAGACGGATGCCAAACAGGTCACGTTTGCGCCGCAAGACGGTCTGCCCTCGACCGTGCAGGTACCATTTCGGCTTATACGCTACTCCAAGATGAAAACGTTTATTGGGTCGATCATCCGCCACCAACAGACAAACCTGGAGGGGTCCGGGATGATCGGTTTCTATACAATGAAGGATTTTGCAGAAAAAACTGGAAGCATATTTCAGGACGATTCTCCAGTTGTAGTGAGCAGTCGTTCTACGAGCGACGTTCCGCATCAATGTGATAGCCAAGACGTTGAAGATGCGGATCATTACGCACCAAAATCTAGTTAGTTGTGGTGAGGCGATGACTGGTCTGCCACACATAACTACAAAAATAACTTTCAGCAACTAATAACGGTCGGCAAGGATTATATTCGTTGATACGGACAAAGGCGGGACCATACTATGTAGCTGCATGGGACTCTGTACCCGGCTGAACAACAATTCCAAAAACAAAATTGGCCTTAAATACAAGCTGCTCAACCCGATCGTTAGCGCGGTCCGTTTTATTAGCGATGGCAATTTTCACCGAGATGAATTCCAACGATATGACAAGCGTTGCGGTGCAATGATAGGAAAGTTGAATGATGATGCTGTCGTTGATTCTCTGTTTCTCAAGGCGGTAAAGATTGTTGATGGCGTTGCCGGATCTTGGGATCGGACCTCGTCAAAGACGAACCGATCGATGAGGCGTTATTTCAGTTGACGGTATTCTCAGGCTAGGGCTCCCGGGTTGCAGCGCCTGGAAGCCCAAGCATCTGATTGCCGAGACCATTCCGGCGGCGCGTCCACGAGGCGAGCCACTCCCATTCCGCGAGGTAGCCGGCCTTCGATCGCAGCCTTGACGAGATCGGGGCGAGGAATGCGAGCGAGATCGTCATATTGACTTTACGGATGCTGCACCTCTCGCGCTGGCGATGCTTTCGACAGTGATGCTTGCGTCATCGACAACCTCCTTGAGCCAGCGGCGTCCGCGCGCGATCGCGGCGACCAGGGTTGCGCGGGTCTCAGCGCGGATCGGACGAGCGTTTTGGGGTTCAATGGCATCAGGCATGAGTATCTCCCGCCGCCGTTTCGACGGCGGCTTGTGCCACGGGATGTGAAGGGTGAGGTCACGCTGCTGCGCGGCGTTTGCGTCGTTGCGCTTGGACGAGCTTGATGACCAACTTACCCGGCTGGATCTCGACGCGCGTAACGTGGGTGTCGATGAGCTCGTCGATCATCAACTGAAGCCGGCAGCTTGAGGCGCTCACGGACCGAACTGATGACCAACGCCTCGATCTCGGCTGCGGGCACCCGGCTTATCGACCCGGCACGCTCGGATTGGCCCTGGAGCAGGGCCGATGAAAGATAGTATCGGTACTTGATGCCGCGCTTGCGGGCGTGGCTTAGGGTCATCCGATTGCCGCGATCGTCGAAGATGCGGCCTGCCAACAGGGCTTCTGTGTTCGTCCTGGCCGCCCTGCGAGCATTGATCTGTGCATCCAGCTTGGCCTGGACGGCATCAAATAGCGCGCGGTCCACGATGGCGGTCTGTTCGCCGTTGAGGACTTCGCCCTTGAAGGCAACTTCGCCAATGTAGAAGCGATTGCGAAGCAGATGGGCGAGCGGCCCACGCGTGAACGGAATGCCGCCGACCTTCTCTCCGGACTTGAGCGTGCGCACCTTGGTGACGATTCCACGCTTGCGCAGGTCGGCCATCAGCAGGTTGAGGCTGCCGAGCTTGAGATAGCTGCGGAAGATGGTGCGCACCCGCTCGGCCTCGGCCTCGTTGACGGTGATCTTTCGATCCTTGGTGTCATAGCCGAGCGGCGCCATGCCGCCGACCCAAGACCCTTGCGTTTGGAGGCCGCAATCTTGTCCCGGATGCGCTCGGAGGTGACCTCCCGCTCGAACTGGGCAAACGAGAGCAGGACGTTCAACGTCAGCCGCCCCATGGACGTGGTGGTGTTGAATTGCTGGGTGACCGAGACGAACGAGACGTTGTGCTGGTCGAAGAGCTCGACCAGCTTGGCGAAGTCCGCCAACGAGCGTGTCAGGCGGTCGACCTTGTAGACCACGATGACATCGACCTTGCCGGCCTGCACGTCATCGAGAAGGCGCTGCAGGGCAGGGCGATCGGTATTGCCGCCCGAAAAGCCACCGTCATCGTATTTGGCTCTCAGAAGGGTCCAGCCCGCATGGGCCTGGCTGCGGATGTATGCCTGCGAGGCATCGTACTGGGCATCGAGCGAGTTGAAGTCCTGCTCGAGCCCCTGGTCGGTCGAGACGCGGGTATAGATCGCGCAGCGAACTGGCTTTGCGGGCTTCATCGGGGAACTCTTCGCTTCGATGGCTTATCCCGCAGGCCAAAGAACCGTGGCCCGTTCCAGCGGGTGCCGGTGATCGCAAGTGCAATCTTCGACAGGCTCGGATAGATCTTGCCTTTCCAGGCAAAGCCATTCTCGAGCACCGTCACCCGTTGCATCTGCCCGTTCCATTCGCGTCCCAGCACAGTGCCGACTGGACGCCGGACTCTGGCTCGCGGCTCGCTGCCCGGCCTTCTCGGGCGATTCCGAGCGATCCAGCAGACGCTGGCTCTCGGGGTCGAGATCACCCAGGTGATCGGCCTGGAGCCGGTAAGCCAGAATGCGAAACAGCAGGTGACGGGGCAGGTGAGCGGGCGCTCGTCGCCCGAACACCGTGTGCCAGCGGGCCCGGAGCGCACCGACATCGAGTTCGCGCAGGCGCGCGATCTCGACGTCGATTGCCTTGCGGTCTGGCTGAAGCCGACCGTTCTTGGCGTGCGGCATGACGGCTTAGGAGGAGCGGCGCTTGGACTGGCTACGGCTCTCGGACCTATCCTTCGCTCCGCCTGTGATCTGGTAGACCCGCTTGCCGTCGACCTTCTTGGATCCGAGCTTCAGCTTGAGGCGCTTGCGCACCACGCCGGCAAGGAAGCCGCGCACCGAGTGCTGCTGCCAGCCGGTTGCCTTCATCATCGCGTCGATCGTCGCACCTGCCGGCGACTTCAGCATCGCGATAACACTGTCCTGTTTGGAGCCTGGTTCGCTATTTGGCCGCTTCGCCTTGCGGGCGGCTAGTTGGGCCGGCTTCGCCACGGCCACAGGTGTCGCCGACGGTGCAACGGCTCGCTTCTTCGCAGACTTTGACATTGAGATCCTCCGTTCGGTTGGAGGCGGCATCGCGCCGCCACCACCGAAAGCCCCGCGGAGGCCGAACGGCGCTGGCGGGCGGAGGAGTAATTCTGACAAGAACGGCTTAGGATTTGCCGAGCCGGTTGGTCATGCTGGCAGCAGTTAAGAAGCGTGTTCAGCTCGTAAACGATTGGTTCGAGGCTAAGGACGATTTCCATGCCTTTTCTGGTTCTCCCGGAACCCGCGCAGACCTCAGCCGCCTTCGCAATCCTAAGCCCTTTCTCCAGCTTAGCCCGCACATCGGTAAGATAAGTCTTAATCGTCGCATCAAGGCCAATCGCGTCCATGGGTGGCTCCTTTCGGTGCCACACATGCTTGCTGCGCAGGGGAAGTCGAGCGGAATGTGAGCAATCTTATGGCTCATTTGGCCCGAGCTGGATCATCCTTATGATCGAGCGCGATCTTAAGCAAAAAAATCGTTCGTTCTCACAGCCACAAGCGTGCGGCTTGGCTGCAGGCATTCTACAGCAGGTCGGCTTTCGTAGTGGCGAGGTCCTTGTCGCCAAAAAGCCGTCGGCTGTCGCTGCGCCGCGCGAAAACCCAGAAGCTTAAAAATAGCCAACCGGCTTGCGTAAGAGTGTGATTTGATGGGCACATGGATGCCCTATCGCGCAGAGACATTATCGTCGCTCCGTTGATCTGCCGCTGACGCGCACTTCGTCATTCGCGGCGCCTGCGGATCGTGTCCGGTTCGGAATGCTCTTATCCGAACCTCGTATCCGTCATCCATGCGATCGCCAAAAGATCGGTGCATATGAAAAGTACAATCTTCAGGTCATCGAGGTACATTTCAAATCTGGGCAGGCGACAGCCGGTGTCGGAGCAACTCTGGCGCGGCAATCTTGACTTCTATATGGGCGGCGCCCCGGAAATCCCCGCGCCTCAATTCGCGTGTCATCGAAAATGGCGGTACAGCGCCGCTCGCTGTTGTCAGCGGCACCAATCCGGCCACACCAGTTTGGTTATCGCGAACAAACTGCGGCCGAAAGCCATTGACGACCTGCTGGATCAGCGGCTGAGAATAGCGGTCTCGTCCTTCTTCAGCCCAGTCCACGCGCGCTTCTCTGCGCGGCTATCTCCTCGTAGAGAAGAAGGTGGACCTGGACAAGCGTTCCTGGCGCTTCGTCAGCGTCGACGCCGGCAACATGATCAGCGCACTGATCACGGATCAGATCGACGGCTTCCTGCATTCCGAGCCCACGACAACGCTGGCGATTGTGAACAACGCCGGTCATCTTTTCATGCAGGCGGCACGCGGTGACATGGGGTCAAATCCGCCGCCCAACTCCTTCCTGACCACCCGTCGCAAGTCTCCTGGCACAATCGCCGGAGGTCGTGCGGCCGTTCCCTGCGCTTTTCGGGGCCAGCAGTGGCCTACGAAGCCGCGAAGGATCAGGATGATCCCGATCATGTCGGACTGGGCGGCGTGGAGGAGCGCATCATTCGGGCCGCGATCGAGCGCATAGATCCGATCGGCACGGATGACGGTCGAGCAGGCCAATCGGTGGTGGGACTTTATTGGCTAAAGCCATGATCGAGCGCGGCAGAAATTGTCGCCAGGATGGATCCATTCAAGGACGTCTTTGAACGTCGGCTATCAGCCTCTCTGAAAGAAGCAGCGGTCGCTGACATGCAGCTGCGCGGGCGTCTACTCGAAAGACAGCTGTGATGAAACATCGTTCCACTGCAATGGAACGTAGCTGTTTTGCGCCAGCGAGATGCCGATGGTCGTCGATGGGTCGTATGATGTTGTGGTTCTTGGCGGCGGAAATGCCGCGCTGTGCGCCGCATTGTCGGCAGCGGAGCAGGGCGCAAAGGTCGCTTTAATCGAGCGTGCACCGGAAGCCAAGCGCGGCGGAAATTCCAAGTTTACCGGTGGCGGCTTCCGGATGGTGCATCACGGCGCGCAGGACATCAAACGGATCGTGCCCGACCTCAGCGACGCCGACATCGCGCGCACGGATTTCGGCGAATACTCGGCCGAGGAATATCTCGACGATCTCGGCCGCATCACGCAGTACTACATCGATCCCGACCTCGCCGAGACTCTGGTCAACAACAGCACCGACACCGTGCATTGGCTCATGGGCCGCGGCGTCAAGTTTCTTCCGAACTATGGCCGGCAAGCCTACAATCACGAAGGCAGGTTCAAGTTCTTCGGTGGCATTGTCATCTACGCCAATGGCGGCGGTGCGGGGCTGGTCGAGTCGGAATACAAGGCTGCCGCGAAGAACGGGATTGCGATCCACTACGCGCATGCGCGCCATGGCGCTGCTGCATGGGCCGAAAGGCGTCGAGGGTGTCCGCGTTGCCGTCGAACGGGGCCGAGGAGACCATTCGCACGAAAGCGGTTGTGCTGGCCTGCGGTGGGTTCGAAGCCAATCGTGAATGGCGGGCGCGCTACCTCGGCCCGGGCTGGGACATGGCGAAGGTGCGAGGTACTCGCTACAACACTGGCGACGGCATCCGCATGGCGCTCGACATCGGCGCCCAGTCCTACGGGTCAGTGGTCGGGTTGTCACGCTGTCGCCTGGGAACGCTATGCCGGCGACTATGGCGACTATGACAACTGGCACACCGCCGGTTATCGCCACAGCTACCCGTTTGGCCTGATGGTGAACGCCGACGGCGAACGCTTCGTCGACGAAGGCGCCGATTTTCGCAATTACACCTACGCGCAAATACGGCCGCGCGGTGCTGGAGCAACCCGGAAGCTACGCTTGGCAGTTGTTCGACGCACAGACGCTTCCCGCTGCTGCGCGACGAATACAGCTGCGAGGCGCGACTAAAGTCCGCGCCGACAGCCTCGAAGAACTCGTGCAGCCGGATGCAGGACGTCAATCCCGCCGGCTTCATGAAGACGATCCAGGAGTACAACGCCGCCGTCAAACGTGACGTCAAATTCGATCCCAACATCAAGGACGGCAAGCGCACCGTTGGACTGGCGATCGACAAGACGAACTGGGCGAACACGATGGAGCAGCCGCCCTTCGAAGCTTATTCGGTCGGATGCGGGATCACGTTCACATTTGGCGGCCTGAAGATCGACACGTCGACGCATGTGCTCGACATCGAGGACACGCCAATTCCAGGCCTTTACGCCGCTGGCGAGCTGGTTGGCGGGCTCTTCTACTTCAACTATCTCGGGCAGTGCCGGTTTGATGGCGGGGGCCGTGTTCTGGGCGGATCGCGGGGCGCGAGGCTGGCAGCTACGCCGTGAAGAGCGAGCTGATGGTTTGTCATTCCTCTTCGAAGTCCAATCGTCTTGGCGATATCGACCCAGCGCCGGAAGCTCGGCGCTCAGATGCTGGTCGACGTCTCCGGGGCGCGACGGGTGTTGCGTGGCGCGCCTCGCGGGTCATGAACGCTGCGATGTCGGGAGTGTTCAGGGATGCGATTGATTTCGGCATTGAGCTTCTGCGCGACGGCGGGCGGCGTACCCGTAGGAACGACGATGCCCCACCATTGCTCCAGCTCGTACTTCGGCACGCCTGATCTGGCGAGCGTCGGCAGATCAGGGAGTGTCGATGATCGTTCCAGTTCCGGTGACGCCGATCCTGGTTGCAGTCCCTGCGCGCACCAGCTCGACTCATCTGCGTGCATGCTGCCCATGAACATGTCAACGTGACCGCCCACAAGATCGTTCACCGCCAGATTGCCCGCGCGATACGACAGATGTTTGATGTCGAGGCCGGCGAGTGACTTGAACAGCTCCATCGCCATATGATTGACGCTGCCAATGCCGGCAGAGCCATAGTTCAGGCATCTCGGTCTCCGCTCGCGCGAGTTCAAGCAATTCTTCGTGCTCGTGGCCGGGACGCGCTTGGAGACCGCCAGCACCAGTGGCGCCTTGCCGAGCATGGCAGCGCCCAAGAAGCTCGTGCGCGCATCGAACGGCAAGTTCGGCTGAACGGCCGCGTTGATGGTGAAGGTCGATGACAGGATCAGGATCGTGTGCCCGTCGGGTTCAGCTTTTGCGACCCGTGCTGTTCCGAGCGAACCGCTAGCACCACCTTTGATTCTCGACGACGACCGGCACCTCGCCAGGCTTCGCTGAGCTTTTGTCCGACGGCACGCGCCAAGATGTCGTTTGAGCCGCCCGCGGCAAACGGCACGATGAACATGATGCGCTTGCTGGGTACTGCGCCTGTGCCGGCGCTGCGAGGCAGCGCAGGCGCGCCGGTGAGGGTGAAAGCAACGCCAAGCTCAGGCGGCCATGACGTGCCATTGCCAGATCAACTCCCGGTCTGGGCCGCCGCCTTGCGTCGCTCCTCGAGAATGCGGCGCGTGTAATTGGCGATGCCACCGTCCCGGATCAGACGCAAGGATCCCTGGTGCCATCGGCGGCAGTCGGGCCTCATAGCCCGATGCGCGGGTTGCGGATAGACGCCCTTGGCGAGGTCGATCTCGATCTCATCGCCCTGCGTCATCATGCTCGTCGATGCCGGGCGAAACGACGATCGGTAGTCCGACGTTGATGCAGTTGCGGGTATAGATGCGCCCGAAGCTCGGCGCGACGACCGCAGCGATGCCGGCCTCCTTCATCGCCGCCGCTAGCCTCCTCGCGGCTTGAGCCGCAGCCGAAGTTCAGGCCACCGACAATCATGTCGCCGCGTTTCACCTTCGTTGGGAACGTCTTCGTCCAATCCCGACCATCAGGTGGCTTGCCATCTCGCCGGGCTCGTAGGTCGGCCGGAACCACATTTTCGGAAAGATCAGATCGGTGTTCATATGGCGACCGAAGGTCCAGGTCGCTGCCCTTTGATGAGCACGGCCAACTCCTCAATGCTTCAGTTGATATGTCATGAGTCGGCCGGCGAGACGATACAGCCCGCGATCGCGGAGGCCGACGACCGTTGCCCGATGACGCCACATAGGCGTTTGCCTCCGGGCTGCCGAAGCGTCCCGCGGAAATTGCGGCTGGCGTTGGTGATCGCGTTTTCGGCGGGCGCCAGCATGCCCTGGTGGCAGCCGGAGCAGGGGCCGCAGCCGGTGACGCCGACCTGGGCGCCCGCCTCGCACCATGGTATCGATGAGACCCTCGCGCATGGCCTGCAGGTAGACTTCGCGCGAGCCGGGATTGACCATCATCCGCGTGTGCGGTGCGAGCTTTCGGCCCTTCATGAGTGGCGGCGGCGATGCGGAAGTCCTCGATGCGGCCGCCGGTGCAGGTGCCGAAGATCGGCCTCGTCGATGCGGACGTCGGAAAGCTGCTGGCGCTGCTGGACGTCCGACAGATCATGCGGAATGGCGACCAGCGGCTCGATCTCCCCGACGTCAAGATCGACGATACGGCTGCAGTCGGAGTCGGAATCTGTCGTTTCGGCGGTCCACTTCGCGATCGGGCGCACGCTGCGGCCATGAAGCGCGCCGTCGATCTCGTCCGGTTGGATGTAGCCGGTCTTGGCGCCGAAATCGATCACCATGTTGCAGAGCACGAGCCGCTCGCTCATGGGCAGCTTGGCGATCAGCGGGCCCGCGAACTCCACGCCGAGATAGGGCGCTGCGTCCTCTCCATAGAGCTGCGCGATACGCAGCGCGATGTCCTTGGCGCAAACGCCCGGCTTGAACTCGCCGTGCAGGTTGAACCGGATGACTTCCGGCACGCGCAGCCAGTTGTAGCCCAGCGCCAGGTAGGATGCGATGTCGGAATGGCCCATCCCGGTGGCCAGGCAGCCCAAGCGCGCTGTTCGTAACAGTGTGCGAGTCGGTGCCAAAGATGAGGGCGCCCGGGAAGGCGTAGCCCTTTTCCGGAAAGATCACGTGGCCGATGCCCTCGCCGGCATGGAACTTGGTGATGCCCTGTTCCTTGATCCACTCACGCGTTCGCTTCTGCGAGACCGAGTCCTGCTGCCGGATCGGCGGATAGTGATGGTCGAAGACGACCACGATCTGCTCTGGATAATAGACCTTGTCGCCGCCCATCTTTCGAAGGAGGTCGGCCGCGCGCGCCGCGCCACGATCGTTGAGCATGACATAGTCGGGCGTCACGTTGACGATCTCGCCGACCTCGACGCTCTGGCGATTGGCGTGCCTGGCGATGATCTTTGAAAGGGCGTGCATTGCTACGACTCGCTAGAGGACCTTCACTTCCCACCGTTCGGTCGGTTTTCTTTTCGAGCGTTCCGACGATCAGACGCTCAGTGATGTAGCCGACGATGCTGATGAGGATCATCGCCATCATCAGGTCGGTCGCGCGGAACTGATAGCGCGACTCCATCAGGATCGAACCGATCCCGGATTGTGAGGCCAGCATCTCGCCCGCCACGATCATGCGCCAGGCGCCGCCGAGCGCGATCCGCATGCCGGTGATGATGTAGGGCGTGGATGCCGGCAGGATCACGCGCCGGAGCAGGGTGACGCCTTTCGCCCCATAGCAGCGCGCGGCGTCGACCAGGACCGGGTTGATGTTGCGGGCGCCAGCCTCGGTGTTGAAGTAGAGCGGAAAGAACTCGGCAATGAACACCACGAAGACCACGGCCGTGTTGCCAAGCCCGAACCAGAGGATCGCCAGCGGGATCCACGCGATGCCTGGAATGGGATAGAGCGACCGGATGACCGGATCGACGAATTCACGCACAGCGCGGATACGGCCGACGATGAGCCCCAAGCGCGAATCGCAAGCGCAGCCGCCAGCGTAAAGCCGGTGATGGCGCGGGCGAAGCTCGACAGCAGATGCTCGTAGATGTTCGGGCCGTAGAGCCAGCGCTGCTCGTAGTTCAGGGTCAACGTATTGATGACATTGCGCGCGACCGACAGCGGAGGCGGCAGGATCTGCTGCAGGTCATAGGCAACCGCCATGACGTGCCAGAGCACCAGCACGGCGGCGATGCCAATGTGCGCCTCGAACGATCTTGCGGATGCGCTCCGGCGCCGGCGCGCGCGGCCGTAGGCGCTGAGCTTCTGCGCGGTGCCGGCCTTCAGCTCGTCGGGATCCGGCGTTGCGTCAGGTCTGGAGCGTTCGCGCGTCCATGCGGGCGCTGACCTACGATGCCTGGAAACTCAGATCGAAGACATCGGGGAAGGGCTTGACCTTCGGGCTCAGCTCGCCGCGCTCAACCATCACGCTGCCGATGAAATCCCACCATTTCTGGGCTTGCGCCTGGGTCAGGTGCGTCGTCGGATTCATCCGCTCCTGCGCGGCGTGGATGATCTTGTCGTCCTGGCCGCTCCATTCGGCGATCAGCGCCGTCATGTCGGCCGGCGCGCGCGCATAGGCCTCGTTGGCGTCGGCGATGGCGCGCAGGAATCGCCGGGCGATCATCCGGGATTCTGGGCGAGGTAGTCGCGCCGCGAGCTCAACAGCGTCGCGGGCGGCGGGTCGGTCCCATGTCGCCGCGCGCTGCCTGCATGAACAGGTGCCCTGATTTGTTGAGGATCGCCGAGCGTGGTGGTGGGCTCGGAATGCAGGAAGCCCGTCGATCTGGCCAGTCAGCAGGGCGGGCAGCATGTTGGCGGCCTCGATGCCGATGAAGCGCCACCTGATGCCATCGAGCTCGAGCTTTTTCTCGGTCCGCAGATAGCCGCGGAAGAAGGCCAGGTGCACGGACGAGAGCGACGAGACGGCGATCTGAAGAGGCTGCTGCAGGATTTCATCGATGACCTTGGGCTGCAGCTTGCTGCTGAGCACCAGGCTCGTGTGACCCGGATTGGCGCCGCTGACCACCGCGAGCGGCGGCGGGCGTCCGCCTTCGATCAGGCGGGAATTGCAGCCGCGGTACCTCCGGCGCACCGCCCATGTAGAAGTCGAGCCGTCTCGCGCCAAAGCTGCTCGACGCCTTCCGACGGTCTGGCCCGGATTTGAACTTGGTCTCGATCGACGTTGAGATTGTGCCGTTCATAGGCGCCGGTCTTCTTGGCGATGGCGTGAATGACGGTCGTGAGATTGGGATGCAGCACGCCGAAGCGCACGGTATCCGCGGCTCTCGCGATGCGCGGCGCTGCGACGAAGGCGCGAGGCTGACAGCAGGACGGTTCTTCGACTGACGTTTTTCATGGCCTTGCTCTTGTCGCTCAGTGGCTTCCAAGACTTGCCGCATGATGTCCGTCAATTCGCTGCGCAGCTCGGTCGCGCGTGCCGAGTTGCGATCGCGCGGGCGCGGCATGTCGACGGTCACGTATTGCCCGATGCGGCCGGGCGACGGCGTCATGATCGCAATCCGGTCGGCGAGATAGACCGCCTCGTCGATGTCGTGGGTGACGTAGATGACCGTGCGCGGCTCCGCCAGCCATGCGTCCACCAGATATTTCTGCAGCGTCATGCGGTTGATGGCGTCGATGGCCGAAAACGGCTCGTCCATCAGCAGGACGCGAGGCGTTCGGCAGCGCCCATGCGCGCGCGACCGCGACGCGATGCTTCATGCCGCCGGAGAGCTGGAATGGATAGAGGTGCTTTGCGCGTTCGAGCCCGACGATCTTGAGCACCGCCTCGGCGCGCTCGTTGACTGCCTGCTTGTCCATGCCGCTCATTTCCAGCCCGAACGCCACATTGCGCAGCGCCGTGAGCCAAGGAAACAGAGGCGGGCTCCTGGAACACGATGCCGCGATCCAGTCCCGGCTCCTCGATCCGCTTGCCGCTCAGGCGGACTTCGCCCTCCATCGGCTTTCATCAGGCCGGTGACGATGCGCAGGAAGGAGCTTTTGCCGCAGCCGGAGGGACCGAGCAGGCAGAGAAACTCGTTGCGCGGGATCGCGATCTCGAAATTTTCCAGCGCGTTGACCCAGCCGTCCTGGCCTTCATAGGCATGGTTGACGCCGACCGCCTCGATGACGATGTCGGATGTCGTGCTGACGCGCGGCCGGGGCCGGTGTCGTGAGCAGGACCGCCTCCGTTCCATACAGTGGAACATCATTTCATTGATGCTTGCACCGTAGTTGGAAACGGACGAAGGTGTCAATTGCGGCGCAATGATAGCGATGCATTCCTGCGGCGCGTTGACGAGATCCTGCAATGCATTCGAGCGATGGAACTGCGAACGCGGCTCGACCGACGACGCGCTCTGCGGCAGTTGATCAATCGAACCGACCGCGTGCTGTCGGTCCTGCATCCGCCGAACGCCGCCTGCGCGCGGATCATGGAGAAGGCCGGGTGCGAAGTCGGCTTCGTGGGCACCGGTGGCGTGGTCGGGGCCTACACCGGGCTCGCCGACGTCGGCGCGTCTGACCATGCTGGAATGCGTGACTGTCGCAGGGTGGATCGCGCAGTCCGTGAAGTTTCCCGTGATCATGGACGGCGACACCGGCCACGGCGGCATCATGGCGGTGCGGCGGATGGTGCGCGAATGCATCCGCGCCGGCATTGCGGGCGTTCGCATCGACGATCAGCCGATCGAAGGCAAGCGCCGCACGCAGGATGCCGGCGTTTCCGTTGTTCCGCTCGAGCCAGGCGATTGCGCGTTATCGCGCCGCCGTCGACATGAAGAACGAGCTCGACCCGGATTTCGTCGTGATGGCGCAGTGTTACGCGCGCGACGCCACAAACAGTTCATTCGATGACAGCCTGGTGCGCCTGAAGGCCTACAAACAGGAAGCCGGTGTCGATTGGGTGCAGCTCGAGTCGCCGCATTCAGTCGAGGAGATCAAACGCGCGCGTGCGGTGGTCGACGGCCCGTTCTCATTCATGAAGGGAAAAATGCCTCGCTATCTCACGCTGGAAGAGCACATGGCGCTCGGCGTCAATATCGCGTGGTTCCCTGGCTTCACGCATCACGTGCTGTGGGCCGCGCTGTGGGATTTCATGAACGATTTCCAATCGCGGGGATCGCGGCGTGGGAGGAGTTCGTCGCCAGCCGGCGCGACCGGCCCTATCCGGAGCCGACGGTTGGAGCGGATGGCGAGGGAGCGGCGATGCAGCAGCGGCTTGAAGAACTTCTATTCACGACGCGGCTGACCCCATTGCTCGATACAAATGCGCATCGAACGGATCGAAATCTTCGTCACGGACCTGACCACGCGACTGCAACGGCAGCGGTCGACCGGTGCCTATGACACTGGCGCACCGGGCGCGCTGATCGGCAAGCCGGTGCTGGTGAAGGTCTTCGCCGAAGGCGTCGTCGGCTACGGCCAGATCAGGCCATTGGCGCCGCACCATTCCATGCCCGATACCTACGCGAGCATGATCGCCATGATCCGCGATGTGTGCGGCAGTAAGCTCATCGGACAACGCGTTTTCGACCTTGAAGGCATTCACGCCATTGTTCGACCGTCTTGCGCCTGCCAACTACATGGCGCGGACGGTGCATCGACGTCGCGCTCTCATGACGCCATGGGCAAGGCGACGCGTCGCCCGGTCTACGACCTGATCGGGGCCTCGCGCAGCCGCTCATCCCGCTCGAATGGTCGATCAGCATGGCCGACGACCGGCGCAAGATGGTCGCCGATGCGCGAGCGAGCGCTGGACGAATTCGGCATCAAGGTGCTCTGCATGAAAGCTGGCCATCCAAAGGGCTGGCGGGAGGATGTCGCCAACTTTGTCGCGATCCGCGAGGCGGTCGGCCCGGAGGTGTCCGTTCGGGATGGACCCGAACACCGGCTGGACCGTAAGCGAAACGCTGTCGCGCTCTTGCTGCGCTCAAGGATCGATCGCGTCGACTACATCGAGCAGCCGGTCAAACGTCACGATCTGCAGGGCATGGCGGCCATACGGCGCGCCTCAACCGGCGTCGCCGCTGATGGCGGATGAAGCCTGCGGCTCGGTCCAGGAGGCGGCGGCCATTGTCGCGGCGGAGGCGGCGGACGTGCTGTGCATCAAGCTTTACAAGCACGGCGGGATCACGCCAGCGCGCAAGATCGCGGCGATCGCAGAAGCCGCCAATCTCAAGATCAACTGCGGCGGCCTAGCCGTCCTTTCCCAGCTCGAAGCGGCGGCCGGCGCGCATTTCTATGCGAGCCGCCCGGCCGAGCACGTGATGCCGGCGGGCGAGTTCATCTTCGGGCTGGGCGTCATCGGCCCGACCCGCTGGTGCCGGAGACCGAGTTCCTGGTCAAGGACGGCCACGTGCGCCCGCCAAGCGGACCGGGTCTTGGCATCACCATTGATGAGAAGCGCTGGAAGCGCTCACCTTGCTGAAGGAAACAGTGCAGTAGGACGGCGTATGGATGCGACCTCTACCACTGCGGTTGCACGCCAAGCTGCGGCCGAATGGGTGTCCGGGCTTAAGTTCGACCGACATCCCGCCGGATGTGGCGGACCACATCAAGAGCCTGTCTCCTTGATCTCGCTGGGCTGTGGCCTGTTCGGCGCTGCACAGCCATGGGGTGTATTTGCGTCAAACGTCGCAGTTGCTATGAGCGGGGAGGAGCATCTCTCGCTGTTTGCACGGCCTGAAACGGTCAGTCCTGCCGATGCAGCGCTGGCGAACGGGACAGCCATCCATGGATTTGAGCTCGACGACGCGCATGTCTCGTCGTCGCATCATCCTGGCGCCGCGACAGTGCCGGCCGTCCTGGCGGTCGCGGAGGCACGAGATGCTTCCGGGCGCGGACGCGTTGGTGGCACTCTGCTGCCGGCTACGAGGTTGGGATCCGCATTGGCATTTGTGCCGGTGTGTCCCACTCGACCAGCGGCTTTCACGTGACGGGCACGGTCGGCACGTTTGGCGCCGCTGCGGCCGCGGCGCACCTTCTGAAACTATCTCCCAGCCAGACCGCGCACGCGCTGGGCATTGGCGGGACGCAGGCAGCGGGCCTCTATTCTGCCCGGACTGGCGCGATGACAAAGCGCTTCCATCGCCGGCCGCGCGTCGCAAAGCGGTACCTTGGCGGCATTTCTCGCGGAACAAGGCTTCACCGGCAGCCTGATGTCGTGGAAGCGCCATTCGGCGGCTTCATGAGCACAATGCAAGGACAATTCGCCCCCGAAACGATTTTGCAAGATCTTGGCACGCGCTGGGAAGCGGCACGGGTTGGACTAAAGCCCTACGCCTCGTGCGCCAGCTCCCACACTATCGTGGACAGTGTGCGCGATTTGCGGCGACGAGGGCTGACCGCGGACGGCCTGGCGCGGCTGATCCATACGAATGAGCAAGAAAGGGTCAGATTGAATGTCGGCTGGCCATACCAGCCGGGCGAAGTCATCGCCGCGCAGATGAACGGATACTATATTGCTGCAGTGACGCTGCTCGATGGCGATGCCTTCATCGAGCAGTTTGCGGAGGCCCGGCTGGCCGATCCAAAAATTCTCGATCTCCTGCCTCGGATCGAAATCGTTCACGATCCCGAGCTTGATCGCGGCGGCGCCGGCAAGCGCCATGCGGTTCATGTCGATGCTGTGCTCAGGGATGGACGAATAATGTCCGTCTCTGTGGAGCAACGGCGCGGAAGCGTCGATCATCCACTCTCGGCAACGGAAGCGGAACAGAAATTCAGGCGTCTGGCTGCAACTTCGCTGCTGGAGTCGGAACTCGACGAGGTCATAGAGCTTGTACAGCGGATCGAGCGCGAGCCGGGCGTCGAAAGATTGACGTCCTTGCTCACGCGCACCAGCGCACGAAAATCCTAGGCCTTGCGTGAGGTGGACGGCGGCACCGACCTCCGGTCGATAGCCCAGCCGCTCAGAACCGCGACGTGCGCCCTCAAGTAACAACGTGATGCAGCGTTCTCGATGCTGTGGCGTATAGCGATTCTCAGGCGTGAGAATGTCCATGACGGCGACCGTCTTGCCCGAAAAATCCTTTAGTGGCGCCGCCAGCGCGCCGCCGCCGGTGAAGATTTCACCCTTGCTCTCGGCGTAGCCGCGCTTGCGAATGGTTCGGATCTCGCGCCAAAGCACAGTCTTGTCAGTGATGGTCGTCCTTTGCAGCGGAGTCAGTTCGGTACGAGAGAGATAGGCCTCGATGTCATCGTCCTCCATGCCTGCGAGCAGGACCTTGCTTGCGGCCCCGGCGTAAAGGGGCGCTCGCACCCCGAGGTCGGCCATCCGTCGCATCGGATGCAGCCCTTCGACGAAGTCGATGTGGACGCGAAAATCCCCGGAGCGCACTGACAGGATGACCGTTTCGTTGACCTCATTGCGGATGTCACGCATCACTGGAATTGCAACGTCATGGACATTGGTTTGCCGCCGACGAATATCCGCAAGGCGAACTAGCTCAAAGCCGAGACTGTATTTCCCGCTCTGTGGGTCGAATTCGCACAAATCTGCGTTCGACAAGGCTGCTGAGCAATCGAAACACTGTCGTCTTGGGTAGACGGACCGCCGCCACGATCTCAGGCAGGCTGAGCTGAGGACGCGCGTGTCCAAAACCGACAAGACATTGATGGCGCGTGTTAGAACCTCGATCGAATAAACCTTTGGCGGGTTCTGAGCCTACTCCGTCCAACAGCGTTTTTCGCGATTTATTGCTCAAGCGTGTTCTCACTCCCGGTGCGTAACGGAAGTTTAGTACATTCCCACATCCCAAACAACATATTCGTTGAGGGAGCTGCTCTCGAGCGAATGAGCATTTGATGCTCGCTAGCCTTGTTGGACCTCGAGTAGTTAGCGCACATAGGTTGGGTGGGCACGATGCTTGGGTTTAGCGTGCGAACAACGTCAGGTCTGGCCAAGCCGTCTCCATCACCTTCCTCCAACAGCTGTTCGATTCTCAGCATTCGGGCAGTCCTTGACCTCGCACACCGCGCCATTCGCCTCCGCCCTGGAAGGCTCGTCCTTGTTTAACTTCGCAGCGCAAACGCACGTGGAGACAGAGGGCACTCTATATTTTTGCTAAATGGCGTGAGACCTTTTCCTATTGTGCCTCGCAAGGCGAACGCAACACCGTTGCGCTGCTATATCGACTCTTGGGCGGTGCAGACGACCGTTGGATAACTTAGGATTATGAAGAATGTACTCGAAAACTCGGAAATTCGGTCACGTACCTCCTGAATTGTCAACCCTGGCTTGACCCGTTCGAGGCCAAAATAAAAAAGTGGGCGCCAGTCGGCTTACTTGATTGGGCGCGCGCAAAGTCCGCTATTCCCTCAATAGCGGCGGAAAAGCGGACATCGGCGGAAGGTCCGAGGTCGGGTCACGAGCGTCGGATTGGGTCCTGTTCGAAACATTTCCGCTTTAGCCCCTGAAAGCCGACATGCGAGCAGACATCACTTTGCGTCGCTGTGGGCCACAAGCGGTCATACCATCACGCCGCGCAATTGAGGTAATCTGAATTTCGAGCTTGCTGCGACCTAGGTGTCATAAAGTAACGACCGTCCTCGGCGGTATGGCTTGGTTTGATTTGGGCGCCTTTCCGAACGTCACTGAGCCATTGCAGCCAAGTCAGTTCGCGCTCAGGCGTCTTGGGAATCTCGACATAGTCGATCACAAGATGACCGTTTTCCTTCTCGATGCGGAAGTAATTCAGGCGATACGAAGGATAGTAGACCGCGGGCAACAAGCCAAAGCGCACCGGAACACGGTGACAATAGCTTCAGCCAAGTTCCCGTGTTGATGACGACCTGACCGGCCGGACCCAGTCGCCGCAGGAACGCCGCGTGCGTGTGTCCGAAAACGAACACCGCCACCTTGTCATCCGCCTGAAAACCTCCTGCGCCCCTTTTAGGTAAGGCGCTTCCGAATCGAGGTTCGGGGTCATTCCATGGCTCGTCTGCAGAGCGAAAGCGATGCAACGTTCGCATGAGGTCACGTTCGACGACCAACGCGGGGATACCGAACAACAATCAAAAATATGGAATTGATCGTGATCACGACCTGAAGGACGTTGTCGATGATCCCTAAGCCTGCTCATCAGCGGGTTGTGAAATATGATATTGTAATCGAAGATGCCCGCGACCCGAAGGATTTCCCCGAGAATCGCCATCGACCGTGACGCCCGCCAGCAGCAGAAAGGGCAGCAGCACCCAGCGTAGCGCCATACTCATCTCGCGGTAGAAGTAGTTCGACAGCATCCAGTCGGGAATCTGCATCGTGCCCACGGAGCGGATGTCCTTGAGCCAGTCTCCCCGGCCGAAGTCCGAATACCGGCTGGCTCCGCTGACGAAGGTTTCCGTGATGAAGTAGCCCACCGGGAGAGCGTAAGCGTTGCCATATTCGGGGAAGCTGTTGAACTGATCGCGCTGCTGTCCGTGTTCGATCCATATCCTCTTGTCGCCCACCGGGCGGATCAGGACCAGGCTCGGGTCCAGATGGATGTTGTATGCCTGCAGTTTCTCCACAAAGGCCGGATCGCAAGCGAGATCATAATCGTGATTCCCGACCATCATGGTCACCTTGATGCGCGCGCCGGTGGCCCTGAGTTGATCGAAAATCGCCTGGTGCGCCTGTATGATGTGCGCAAGCCTTTCGACCCCGCGCACAAGCGTGAGCTCCCAGAAGCCAAACGTGTCGCCCACGATCAGAAACTCGGTGTCGGGGCCTTCCTTTTCCAACTCCTTCAGGAATTCGATGAACTCGGCGGCGTAATCGCAATGCTGCAACTGCCGTCGCCACCCATATGGAGGTCGCTAACAAAGTAGTATTTGTGGGCAGTTGTTTGTTGCATTGGGTCCGCAGAGCGCGCGTGCGAAACAAATTCACCGTTCGCCGTCACTCAACGCAGAGCAGTTGAAAAGAGACGAAGTCAAGGACTGATCAGGCTTGCCGGCGATCCCCGCACGAGAACGTTCCTCCGGGACAGCTGCCTAGCCTACCTATGGCGCCACAGTGCAATCGCCACCGCGGACAAGCATCTTTGGTGACGTTCTTGAGAACGCCTCGCGCACATGTCGAAGACGAACAGCCGAGGCCTCATCGGATGTGTTTTCCGCCGACTTCGGCCGACGTTGCTGCTGTACCGATCATGCCTGCGTGCGTGCGTTGACTGTCAGCTGATGCCTCCGTGGATATCCGCCGGGGCCAACTTTCGAGACGGGCCAACAACCGACATCGGACCTATCTGATCGCCCCTGCCGGTGGTGGCTTCCTCCTCGATAAGCGGCGGCTGCCAAGTGCCGTCGAGGATGGCCCTGGTCCGGCCAATAGGCACGGATGTAGAGCGAGAACGTCGCCGTTCGGGCGCCGGCAGCCAGTTGCTCTCCTTGTCCTTGCCGGGCGATTTGGCGCCGGCATAGAGCGTCAGCGAGCCGTCCGCGTTGTACTTGAGGTTCTTGTTCTTGGTACCCAGCGAGTAGCGCTTCAGCGGATTAGGGTTGAAGAAGTGCACCTCGTTGTACAGCGTCAGCGACCAGAAGCCCTTGACGGGAGGCAGTTGGCCTTTCGGCAAAGGTGATCGAATAGCTGTTCCGGCCGCTGAGTTGCTTGCCCTGGCTGTCATCGTCCGTGTAGATGTACTTGGTTTCCGTAGGCAGGTTCTCGAACATGTTCGACTTCGCGGTGGCGGTGCGATTGAGATAGTCCGTTCCCCACTCCGCATTATTGACCGGCGAATTCCAGCCATTGCCGGCGGAACGTCCGTTATAGCGCCACTGCAAGAACGGATGCGATCAGCTCGCGCTCGGCAGCGACGGCGGTTTCCGTAAGCGTCTTCTTGACCTTCGGTCCTTAGCCGCCGCATCCAGCACACTGCCGATCCATCTCATAGAGGGCTTGCTCGCCCGGTAGCGGGGGCACGCTTTTCATCACCGCCGGCAACTCGTCGAAAAAGTCTCCGGGTTTACCCACTGCGTCTCGCCTGAGCCACTGGACCTGGGCGCGGGGAAGTGCGGGAGCTTGCTCCAATCCATGGTCTTCATTTGCCCGTCGAAGCGCGAGAGCGGATAGAAGACGATCTGACTGAGCAGCGGTTGGATGGCGGCGTGGTCCTCCGGCGTGTCGTCCATGAAAACGCGTGGCGCGGTGGCGACCACCGTGGTGGAAGATCGCAACACCGCCGTAATTCCCTTCGGCGTCTCACCCTTCCAGTTCGGGCCGACCACCATGTAGAAGCCGGGCTTCGTGCCGTATTGCTGGCCGATGTTCGAGAATTCGTCGGTGCGCGCGTCATATAGCGCATAGACGCAGAAGCGGTCGCCGAAGTCCGGCACCTGGAAAACGATGGGCTCGTTATCCAGGTTGTCGAGGAAGCCGAACCCGTACACGACATCCTGGTTCGTGCAGGCGACAAAGCGCTGGTCCGGGCTGACGTAATTGGTCAGCATCGCGAGCTGCGTTGTGCGCGATCGGCAGCACCCCGCCGAGCAGGCCGGGTTCGGGCGCCTTCGAAAAAGCCGCGTGGCGGTTGGCATTGTTGACCAGCGCCCAGCCCCATAGGTAGGCCATCACGACCCACCGTCTGCACATAGGCCGTGGATCATCGCCGTACCGCTTGGCGGCCCGGGAACATGGGCGGCGGTTGTGGGGATCAGAACCTGCTGCGCCCGCAGACCCGGAGTTGCGAGTAACGCGATGGTCGCGACCGACACGAGCGCAGCAGTGCGACGAATGGGTGTGTTCTCACGGTTGTATCTCCCGCTGGGTGTGGCTGCTATTTGTTTGTCACGAGTTCGATTCGTCTCGGTCGCCAGGTCTTGGTGAAGAACGATTAGAGCGCGACTACTGCAAGAAAACCAATTTGCTTTATCAGCCGCCTCCTGAGGGAGTTCGGTTGGAGGTTAATCTTGACCGAGTGCGCTGGATGTACTGGCCTTAGGTCCAATCACCTTGTCCTTAGGTGTAATCACTTGCGGACCGCAATCATCACCTACGAAGGCGCGATGTCCGGACTGGGGATGGCTGCAATGTCAGCTCTCCCCTTGTGGCCGCACTTCCCGTGCAACGCGACGCATCGGCGCGGGCAGCACGTTGCCGGATGTGTCGGGTCCCCATAAAGACGAGCGGTGCGAGAGCGCCATTGGCGCTCGATGCTGATTGAGCGGCGCGTAACGTGTGCAGTGGACCCAGGTCCAGCCGGGTAGTCGGTGCAGCTCGCCCGGGGTCGCGACTTGCCCCGGGACGGTGATGACGGCACGGCGGTGCCTTCCACTCGTTTCGACACCGCGCCACATCTCGACACCTACCCGAAGCGGCGGAAAACGATGTCCGCTTCAATGTCGGCTGCTGGGGTTTAAGCGGGACTCGTTATGCTCATTGCTGAGTTTTGTCGGTCAAGACCCTAAGCAGACTTGATTTCGGCCCTCCCAGCCTCGCGCAATGAAATCAGCCTGTTTGACGCAGAGACCTCGATGCTCAAAACACCGTAAATCCGCGCTTTTGGAAAAAGGGCGCAGCCTTTGGTGAGAGCAGATACTGAAGATAGCTTGACACTGTTTCGTGGGTTGAATTGGCCAGGACCGCCAGCGGATAGACAATTGGCGGGTGGCTCGCTTCCGGCAAGGTAGCGACTATCCTTATCCCCTGTTCGTCCGCCGCGTCGGTCTGCCAGATGATGCCCAGAGGGAACTCGCCGCGCGCAACTTTGGTCAGCACTGCGCGCGAACCTCCTGGGATGGCGATTTTGCTCCTCACCGCCGTCCATACTCCAAGATACTCGAGCGAAGCCTGGGTATATTTCCCCGCTGGCGTCGAGACCGGATCGGCAATCGCAAGCTGGCCGCTGCCGATTGCATCCGCGAGCGGGAAATTTGGCCCAACGGTCAGCGCAAGCATGCTGTTGGCCGGGGCAATGAGAACAAGTCTGTTGCGGAGCAAGTCCTTACGCGTGCCCGGCTTGATCAGATTGCGCTCGGCAAGATAATCCATCGAGGCAACATCACCGGCGAAGAAAAGATCGCCCGGCATCCCTCCCTCGATCTGCTTGGCGAGCGCTGTGCTCGCCCCATATAGTGGTCACGACCCTGGTGCCGTTCTCACTCAGAAAATAGTCGTTCGCCTCGCTGAGTGCCTCCTTGAGGGCGATCGATCCGAATACCACAATATCGCGGCTTTCAGCGCGAGCCGAAAAGACGAGCGGTCCGAACAAGGGCGCCAGCACGGTCAAGCACAGTATCGTCAGGCAAGCAGCGCCAAAGACGGTAGCAATCACGCTGGCAGCGGTGCGGGCGACACGATCTCGCCAGCGCGGTGCATGGAGCGCCATGGTGGTCGTAGAGAGTCAAATCTCTAGCAATTTGCAGCATCGAAAATGCTCCGTCCTGACGTGGAAGCTAGAAGCTTATATGAGTTGCTGAGCGGATGCAGCATTTCTAGGGCTAAATCCGGCCACCAGCAGGGCCGCGCCGCGCTTCCCGCGGCAACCAGCGTGAGCGTCCTATCTCAAGTGCGGAGCTGCTGCTCCGCGTTCGCACCCACCTTTAGAAGCCAGTGCCGCAGCACGGTATCAAATTTTTCACACGGCCCGAAAGTTGGGGGCGCGACAGACGGGTTTGCACGGGGCGCAAAGGAGCATAGCGTCGTTTGGGGCTGACAGACAGAAGCAGCTTGCTGATAGGCGTGCGCCGTGGGAGTAGCTGCGTCGGCATGGGCCAAAGCGTTTGCCACAACGTTCGAGGAGCGATCATGAGCAAAGAAACCAACAGACGTGAATTTGTCCAAGTCGCCGGGCTGGCGGCCTCAGGCCTCGTGGCGGCGGCCGCTCCGATGACCGGCGCCGCGCAGGCGCAGCCGCGGCTGGCCCCGAAAACGATGGGCGCTCGCTTTCGCGAATTGATGAGCGGACCGGAGCCGCTGATCTGCGCCAACGCCTACGATCTCCTGACGGCTCGGATGATCGAGGTTCACGGATTCAAGAGCGTGTTCGTGGGCAGCAGCGCCACCAACCTGCAATTGCTCGCGTTGCCGGACCAGGCGATCGTCACGGTGTCCGAAATCATCGACTATGACTGTGTCATCGCCGCGAACGTGAATATTCCGGTGGTTGCGGACGTGGACGATTTTGGCGCGACACCGCTGAATGTCTACCGCTTCGCAAAGCAGGCCGAGCGCGGCGGCATCGCGTGTGCGGCCTTCGATGACCGCAGTCCGCTCAACCGCGCCATGGGCTATGCCGCGCCGGGTGTGCTGCCGAAGGCGCAGATGATCGACAACATTCATGCCGCCGCCGACGCGCGCACGGACATGGTTCTGATCGCGCGCTGCCTTGCGCCGACCCGAACGGTTCCACCACCGAGATGCTGGATCGGGCTGCCGCCTATGCCGAAGCCGGTGCGGACCTCATATGGATCGGGTTGCGCAGCGCGGACGAGTACGCAAAGGCCGCCGACATGATCAAGAAGCCGCTCTTTGCCGTGATCGGCGGGGCGAATTTCCCGGCAACGCCAGCCGCCCTGAAGGCAGCCAAGGTCGCTGTGGGCCAGACCCCGCCGGTGGTGGCCATTGCCATGGGCGCCATCGACAAGGCCTTGGCTGAACTGAAAGCCACGGGGCGAATGGCCGAAGCGCAGAAAGGGGCCGTGAGCCGGGCGACGCGGGACAAGGTCGAGCAAGTCGAAGAACTCGACGCGCGGGCGCGGAAGTATAACCTTCCGCAGCGGCACGGCCTCGGGTTCGGGCGCGGAACGCTAGCCGCGATTCTGAGGCCGCATCAACGGGCGGAAGGGCAGAGTTGGTACCGAGCAATCGGAGGGAGCCCTATCGCGGTACGCCGCAATCGGTGGGCGACGTCATCCACCACCGATAGGGCCAGCTCGATCTCCGCGATCTGGTAGATCTGGTCGGCGACTTCGCGAGCAAAGGCCATCTCGTGGGTGACGATGATGCAGGTCATGCCATCCTCCGCGAGCTCGCGGATGGTGACCAGAACCTCTTTCACGGTTTCCGGATCAGTGCGCCGGTGACCTCGTCGAACAGCATTTGGCATCGGGCTGCATCGCGAGGCTTCTATGACCACGCAGTTGGAGGCGAAAGCCGACGTGTCACGAGGAGCAAGCACCGAAACGATGCTCGTGACCCCAAGCGGTCGCCGAGGCGGTCATTCGATGACTCATTAACGATGGCGAGCACGCCCGGCGGGATGTCGAGCCCGAGCGCGCTGGCGGTCTTTGCGGTTGACGACCAATTCAAATTTCGTCGGCTGCACGATCTGGCAGATCGGCCGGCTTCTCGCCTCAAGGATAAGGCCGGTGTAGACGCCCATCGTGCGATAGCCGTCGTCAGCACTGTCGGGGCCGTAGCTGATGAGGCCCGCCGGCATCGACGCCATTTCGCGTCGAGAATACATCGTCGGCAGTGCATAACGGGCGGTCGAGCAGCAACGAGCTTGTCCTGGCGCGCGACGAAGAAGGGAGCTGGCGTTGACCAGCACGGCGCCGGCGCCGCATGGGCAGCAAACGGTCGGAAAGCGCGCAGCCTCGATCTGGGCATCGGTGGTGTGGCGGTCAGGTCGATGACCCGCACCCCGGATCGCGCGGGCTGCATTATGAATGTTGGCGATTGCGGCTTCGGTGCTTGGCCCAGAGGGGAAAACAGGGGCACCCAAGAGCGAGGCCTTGGGTACCAGTTCATGGAGTAGCCGAAGCTGCTTCGGTAAGAGATCGCCGAGGAAACCGTTGACGCCGGTCACGTTGCCGCCCGGTCGGTTGAGACTGGCGACCAGGCCCAGTCGCACGGGACTTCACCGCCAGAGTTCATCACGATTGGGATCTGTCGAGGCTGCGCCCCTTGCGGCTAGGCATCCTCGCCCCAGGCGGCTGACGATGACGGCGACGCGACGGCGCACGAAGTCTTCGGCGAGCGGTCACCGCAGCCGTTCCGGGTCGCGAATCGGCCCACTGGAGTTCGATCGTGACACCAGTGCGGCCCTCCGCATAGCCTGTGCCGGCGAGACCTCGCCGGAACGCGCTCAACATGTGGGTCTCTCGACCGCCTCCGAGCGGCCGCTCGATCTGGCCGCGATCACCCCGGTGTGCCTGCTCCGCTGCGCGTGCGCGACCCATTGGCCCGGCAAGCGACGCGGCACCGATAAGCGTGATGAATTCGCGCCGTTGCACGTTTGGCCCTCAAGCTGCTCTTTTGGACAGCGGCGGTAGGATACCATGCCTGTTGTGGCGGTCTGCGACCCGCTTCACATCCGATGATCGCTCACGACTGCATTTTGGCCCGACCGGCTGATGGGGGTCTGGCGGAGACATGTCCGCTCTGCCCACGTACATCAGACATCAACTTGTTCTGCTATCGCGCAGCGTCATCGACTTCGATGCGGAGATGGCGGACAGTGCTTTCAATATTCGAATGACCCACACCGACTTGTAGCCCTGAATTCACCGAACGGGCACGCCGGGTAAGGGCCGGTCAGTCACTGTGGCTTGATGCCGGCGAACCTGATCACCTTGCCCCATTTTTCTGTTTCGTCGGCGATGAGCTTGCCGAACGTGGCGGGCGGTCCCGGCAGCGGCACGTTTCCGAGGTCAGCGAGACGGGCGTTCAGCTTGGGATCGACAAGCCCGGCGTTGACCGCTTTGTTCAGCACCTCGACAATCTCAGCCGGGGTGTTGCGGGGCGCGCCGATCCCATAGAACGAGGCGGCCTGATAGCCCGGGAGCGTCTCGGCCACGGTCCGCACGTCAGGCAGCGCGTCGGAGCGGGTATCGCCCGTCACCGCAAGCGCACGCAGCTTGCCGGTCTTCACATATTCGATCGACGAGCCCAGCGAGGGAAACAGCACCTCGATCTGTCCCGCCATGAGGTCGGTCAGCGCCGGCGCGTTGCCGCGATATGGCACGTGGATCAGATTGACGCCGGCCATCAACTTGAACAGTTCGCCGGCGAGATGGCCCGTGCTGCCGATGCCGGCCGACCCCATGTTGATCCGGCCCGGATTGGCCTTGGCGTGGGCGATGAACTCGGTGACCGTCTTGGCCGGAACGGAAGAGTTGATCGCGAACACCGCCGGCGCCTGGCTGATGCCGGCGACCGGCAGCATGTCGCGCATAAAGTCGAAGTTGAGTTTTTCGTAGAGGTGGCGTTGATCGCGTTCGAGAGATTGGTGATGAACAGCGTGTAGCCGTCGGGGGTGACTTGATCACCAGCTCGGCCGCGATGTTGGTTCCCGCGCCAGGGCGGTTCTCGATGACGAACGTCTGGCCCAGCCGCTCCGTCAGCCACTGCCCCATCAGGCGCGCAACGATGTCGTTGCCGCCGGCAGGCGTGAAGCCGACGATCAAGCGCACCGGCCGGCTCGGATAGGCGTCCGCGAACGCACGGCGAGCAACGGCGGGCGCGGCGACAGCGCCCGCCGCCAGCTGGAGAAATTGCCGGCGGAGAAGGTTCATGACAATGCTCCCGGGCCATGCAAGCGGATCGATGCAAAACAGCAGAGCGACACCACGTTCGCAAAATCAGCGGAAGGGGGCAATGATCGTTCTTGACGCTTGCGACCTTTGTTGGTGGCTGCAGATAGTCTGGTTTTCAGCTTTCACGGCCACACGGGGCGGTGATAACCAAGCGGGACCGAGGGCCGCGCCCAGTACGGCGGGGTTTCGGACAACTGCACGGCTGGCTTGAGGTGGCGGAGCCGGCCAGATGGCGTCTCACTGACCGTCGACCAACGTTCCAGTTCGCTGGCGGTGAACTCGGCAGGTACTCCCTTCAGCGTCGCAGCCGGCACTTCGCCGAGATCAACGATCCATTTGCCGACCTGAGCGAGAGAAATCCGTACCAGCCAGCTGCCACCTTCCTGCGTCCGGCGTGCTAATGCCACCATCGCGCCAAATGCCATCAAGTAACCTGTGCAATAATCGATCGCCGAGACCGGGTAGAATTGCGGCCCCGGAGAGTCTTGCCCGGGACGCACTCCGCCTGACGTATCGTCATGCCGCTGACGGTTTGCACCACCGTGTCGAAGCCGCGCCGTGACGCCCAGGGGCCGGCGTGACCGAAGGCACAGAGCGAGACGTAGACGAGCCCAGGCCGGATCGCAGCCAGCTCCTCTGGCGACAAGCCGCGGTTAGCCAAGGTGCCAGGACGATATCCTTGCGAGAAGACATCCGCCTTGCGCACCAGCCCGCGCAGGATATCGACATCGCCCGGCGCGCGCAGATCGAGGTGGGCCGCAAGCTTGCCGTGCCCAGTATCCAATTCCTGGTACCCGAGGCTCGGCAGATGCGCGCCAGTGATCCTCAGAACGTCAGCGCCATGTTCGGCGAGCGTGCGGGCACACGTCGGTCCGGCAAGGACGCGAGTAAGGTCGAGGACGCGGATGCCCGAGAGCGGCCGATCGCCGGTTGGAAGCGGTTCGGGGTCGCTGTCGCCGATACGTATGATCTCCATGAGCGGCAACGCCGCCACCGCAGCACCTTGCGGATGCCGCGCCCATTCCGCCTGCGTTCGCGCCATGCCCCCGGCGCCCTTCGCGGCAATGATCGCTTCCTCTAGATCGGCGGCGTTCCAAGTGGCCACCGCGCGCGCCACCGCCTCCCGATCCTCCGGTACGCCGAGCACGCTGAGTGCCGCCGCGCGATGATTGGGAAAATTGCAGTGGAGATAGGACCAGCGCCCGTCCCGGGTCGGATATACGCCCATGACGGTGTTTCGCGCGGATGAAACTTCCGTGCCGGCGAGGTGAAGGTAGTGGCCGCTGCGCAACGCTGCCGCGGCCTGGCGAAGATCGACTGTCACGCGCTGCCGCCGCCCGGTGCGAACCTGCCACAGCTCCGTGGCCGCGAGCCCGCTTGCGGCGAGAGTTGCAGCACCGGCCGCGCCGATGCGGAACGGCGTGGGCAGCACAGGATCGGCACCACCGGTGAACACGACATCCGCTGCTTGCCCGTCACCCCAACCTGCGACCGGCAGGATCGTGCGAAGCGCTTCATTCGGCGTGGTCATGATCTTGTAACCGCGAACCCGTGGACCCCGGTCATTGTGCATGGGGCCGCGGCGCACATCCATCCCTCAACAACATTCAGGAAACGGTATGGGCTGTGGCCACACCCATTACCCGGGTTCAGATAGGTCACCCCGCGATCGAGATTTCACCCATCTTTGACGACCTCGGCCGCCGAGGGCTGCAGGATCGATCGGTGTAATCGCCGACAAGGCGGTGAGCACAGCTGCACATATACACGCCGTGTCTCTGGTCCTATAAGCCTCGAAAACCACAGCGAATGACGAGGGAGGAGACTCCGATGCGCGCGCGCGCCTGATGGGATTTGCTGCTTGCCACTGTTCGCGAGCCGTCGCCGCCGCCGGAATATGGCGTGGTGCTGCAATCGAGTTATCCCTGCACGCAAACCAACGACAACCTGCCCAACCCCTACCGGCTGGTCGCGAATTGGGCCCGCCGCCGCGGCCTGGATGCCGGTCAATGCCGTTGCGGTCGATCCGAACAACAACCCTGGGTCGCGGACCGTTGTGAAACGGACGACTGCGTTCCAGTGATCCAGCTTGCTCCGACGGCAAGAGCAATACAACTGAACGAAGTACAA